>Ga0222714_10000180_pt1 | contig 74924 bp, 47 predicted proteins | sample C33_3DmetaG_FD_165048 | JGI IMG/M metagenome (GOLD analysis project Ga0222714, IMG submission 165048) | Estuarine water microbial communities from San Francisco Bay, California, United States - C33_3D | ecosystem: Environmental > Aquatic > Marine > Unclassified | place: USA: California...
TAGAGCACACCACGCAAGCCCATCACGCTTTGTGCGCGTCGGCCCATGGACGCGGCGTCACCCCTCGGGCCTCGACCTCGCGGACGGCGGCGTCACACCAGGTCACGCCCTAGGAAGTAAGGACGATGTCCGCGATGGTTCTCACCGCGTCGTCGCGCGCGCCGGTCGCTCAAGTCAAGGTGGGTGTTATAGATGTATATATATAGATGTGATACGTGACGTTATGCGTTCGCGTCGTCGCGCGCGGCGGTCGAGCGGTGCGCGCGGTGCGAGCGCGCGCGCGGTGCGAATGGCTGGGTCTCGCGACGCGCGCGCGGATGGGAACGATGGCGACGAGGCGATGCGCGCGGTGGTGGTGCGGTGGTGGATCGTCGATCGTGTGGTGGGTTGGATATTGCTCGTGCGTGGCGCGCGCGCGCGAGGGGCGGGTGGTGCGCGCGCGCGTGCGGGAAAGGGACGGCGCGCGAGGGAGAGGGTCAGAGGGGCTGAAACCCTGAAAACGCGCGAGGCGCGCGAGGCGGGGGGGTCGCGCGCGCGGATGCTGTCGAGCGAGACGAGCGAGAGGGGTGTGGAATGGTGGAATAGTGTGATGTGTGCGTGTGCGCGTGTACTGACCGGGTTTTGCGTGTGTTTGTATCGATGTGTAGTTTTCCGCCGCTCACGCGCGCGCGCAAAAGCGCGCCTCGGTCGTCGTTCGCGCCGAAGGCGACGCGGCGGCGACTGATGAGTTCACTGGCCTCAAGCCGACGAGCATCAAGGATTTCAAGGAATTGTCTAACGAGGCGCTTTTGGAGGAAGTGACGAAGAGCAAGAAGATGTTGTTCCAATTGCGCATGCGTCAGTCTACGCGCAAGGAGTTCAAGCCGCACCACTTTGGCATCTTGAAGACCAAGGTGGCGCAGTTGTACACGGTGAAGCGCGAACGCGAGGTTGCTGAGGGTGTCGGCAAGCGCGACAGCCGTGAGATCAAGTTCAAGGAGCGCGCGGCGAGCATTTACTTGTAAGTTCGCGTAGCAGCGAGCCAATTGTTTCGGCGATAGTATAACTTTAGTCATTTAAAACAGCCAATTGCGTTTTTACTACCACGCGTGCGTATAAACCACCCGCGCGCTTGAGTCGCTCGAAAAACTTGATAATGCAGTCTATGCGCTCGCTAAATGATATCACAAAGGATTTAAAACACTAACTACCTAATGCGGAAACAAATTAATTGTGTCGCGAAGGATGAGGGACACGCCGGAAATCAACAAGAACAAAACTCCCGCTCCGGTGATGCTTTGCTCAACCTCAACGGGTAATTTCTTTCCTCCTCGAGCGGCTTCGATGGCAATCAGGAGAAGGAAACCACCATCTAGGGCTGGCAACGGAAGCAAGTTTACGATTGCGAGGTTAATGTTGATAACCGCCGCGAACTGGTACAGGCCACTGATGTCGTTACGCATCACCTCAGCCCCGGTGGCGACGATGGCGATGGGCCCACTGACCTGAGACTTGTTATCGTCAAAATGCATGAATAAACCCGTCAAGCTATTCCATACAAGCGCAGCAAGTCGAGAAAATTCTTTTGAGGCTAGAACTGCGGCATCAACCGGATTCGAAGCCACGCGCTTCGCTACGGTTGAGTTTGACTCGAGCTTGACGCCAATTTTGCCGTCGCCCGCGTCCGACGTGTCAGGGCGGAGCTCGACAACCTTGACCTCAGGCGCACCATTTGCACCGACATGCATAAGCTCAAACTTCATGAATGTATTGGGTGAGTTTTTCACAGCCTGAACAACCTTAGAAACGCTTCTGCTGCTCGCTTGTAATGTGTCTCCATTCACAGATAAGATGATGTCACCGACTTCGATGCCGGCTTCACGCGCCGCGCTCGTCGACGTCAAACCTCGCACAACAACCCCAGGTTCGTATTTTTGCTCCGCGAAACCGATAGTTGTGACTTGGTTGTACAGAATACCATAGCCGAATATTATGTTGGCGATAATACCCGCGGACACTACTATCGCGCGGTCTTTCACGGGCCTATTACGCAACAAATCTGGGTCATCCTCGGGATAGGGACAGTCCTCGTCATCATCAGGGAACGCCACGAAACCACCGAGAGGAATTGCTTTCAAGCTGTACTCTACTTCAGGCCCACGATAGGTTAACAAACTTGGCCCGAACCCGACAGCAAACTTATTTACGTGTATTCCTTGCAAACGCGCGGCTGAAAAGTGGCCGCACTCGTGCACAAAGATAATCGCCGCTAGCACCGCCACCGCAGACACAACGCTTCCCGGCCCTTGTAAATCTACTCCCAAGTTACTCAACAATCCGAACGTAGTTAACCCCCCGCCTACGCCGGGAATAATGTCCATGACTGACGTCAGCGCCCTCGCCGACGTCGTCGTTTCAAGTGCTCCGCGGGCGTTCGCATCGCCATCGTTCATCCTTGCGCTCGCCTTGGTCGCCGTTCTAGAGCCAAACCTTGTTGTTGTGTTGATTGATATGCTTTTGTTCAACCGCAGCGTCGAAGTCGCCGCCCATGACGAACGCGGGGTGCGTCGTCGTGATGCTGTCGTCATCGGATTAATCTTTCCGTGTTGCGCGGCATGTGCGATAGTCGCAGACGCATTCGCGTGTGTGCTCGATGACGGTGCACGCATCATAGCCGAGTGAAGCATTTCACGGATTCACCACGCGCGCGTCGTGCTCGAGTGAGCGTGCGAGTTGTGAGGTATGCTTTATATATCTCTATGTTGTTTGTTACACGCGCGCGAGCGGTGACTATTTCAGCTCGATTCTAGCGGTCGTAATGTTACTCTATAGTATCCTAGTGATGATGTACAACACACGTCATGGTGATTATCTTACGTCAAGTCGACGACGTCCACCGCGACAGTGTTTGCCTTGGTTACCTGGACCTTCATCTTCTTTGCGGGACGCGGGCGCTCGGGTGGAGAGTCATCCAAGAGAGAAACAACTTCTGCATTTTTCACTTGTCTCGAAGGCCCGGCAACCGCATTTTCAAGCGGTCTGGACTTTTGCTCGAGTTTCACTGCTTGCTCTCGCTTTTTCTGCTCAGCAGCTGCAGTTTTCTTCGATTCCATCAAGACGCGTTTTACCACCTCCGAGTCATCTGGCTCCGCAACTTGTCTGGGCTGCCCGGACGCTCCTGCAACCTTTTTTCTGAGAAGAACTTTGTTGGGTAGGTAGACCAAATTTGCCTCCCGTTGTGCACGTTCCATCCGGATCTTATTCTCGCGATCTTCTCTTTCTCTTATCTCTATCAATCGGAGCAACTCTCGCGGAACGTGTCCGCGCGGCGCGTTCACCATTCGCGGCGCTGGAGCAACAACGCGTGGCGGAGCGGCAGCGCGTGGCGGAGCAACGCGTCGCGGAGCAGCAGCGCGTGGCGGAGCAGCAGCTTTAGGCGCAGGTTTGGGCTTCGGCTTGGGCTTTGGATTCGCGAGCTCCTTCCGCGCGCTAAAAACGTCATCCTTGGTCATTTTTAAATCGCGCATCTCAACCATGATGGAATCAAGTACAGTGGTCAACCATGCATCGTCCCAATCTTTCGCATATTCTGCAAAAGCTCGTAAGCGTCTGAGACGTTGACTTGCCGTAAAAATGTTGAAGTTCGCAAATGTGCCCGGAGGGTGTCCTTGGTTTGTCAGGGCGACGTTCGATTTGGTTTTCTTCTTCTCCAACTCCACCATCTCCTTCGCAAGGTGACAATGCCCAATGTGCGCGTGCGCGTCGCGTCCACAATTTTTGAGACAATATGCACAAAACCCAGTGCGACAGCGCGAGCACGTGAGCGCCATGCACCCACTAAAATCAACGAAGGCTTGTTTGCACAATTCATTCGGACAACGAAGCGTAAAGATTTCCTCAATCACATGCTCCCGAGCCTCACGTAACTTGGTCTCCGCCGCCGTCTCCTTCTCCAACCGTTCACGTTCTTTTAGCATCTTCTCCTCCGCGCTCTTCACAAGATCTTCTTCCTTAACTTTATCTCTCGCGCTCTGATACGCCGTAAACGTCGCGTCGTCGCATCTCGCCGCGATGACCCTCGCGCCAAAACACTTGGCATCACACTTTGCATCCTTAAACGCCTCCGACGCGCGCACACAAAACACCTCACCCTTACGAACTTTCAAATCTGCGATCGCCTTGGTGCTTTCCGTCATCACGTGCGTGCTGAAACACGTCTCGCACAATGCGTGACCATTCGCACACGACACGAATTGCGACGCCGACAACGACGTCGATGTCGACGCCACCGCACCGCCATCGCCGCCATCGCGCGCGTCATCCGCGACATCGCCGCAAACCAAACACTCGAGCGCCGCCGCGACCGCGGCACCGCGCGCCATCGTCGACGGCCGGCAACGAGCGACCGACGTCGCGATGTGACGCTCTCGGACCCCTCAGTCGTCGTCGCGCGCACACCGACGGACGACGACGACGACGACGACGACGCGCGAGTGCGAGCGACGGCGATAACGCACGCGACGTCCGAGGTGTGGGCCGTCGCCGTCGCCGTCGTCGACGTCGCGCGGCGCCAGAGGTCGGGGATATCGCTCGCGCGCACCGTTGACACGTGTGACACGTGGACACGGCACCTCGAAGCGTCGCGTCGCACGCCGACGCGAGGCGCGCGGCGACGCGAAGGTTTGACGTGCGTATTGGGTGCGTGGGCTTTGGCGGTGGGCGTGAGATGGCGGGAACGTCGTGGTTGCGTCGCGGGCGCGCGGATGGGCGAGGGGAAGATTTGAATGAGGCGAGGCGCGTCGTGGGCGGGCGTTGGGCGCTGGGTGATAGGCTCGGGAGGGGGTCGTTCGCGAGCGTGTGGCGAGCGGTGGATTTACAAACGAATGCCGTGGTGGCGGTGAAAGAGATTGCGTGCGAGCGGTTGTCGTCGAAATTAAAGGAGAGCTTGAGACTCGAGGTGGAGGTGCTGCGTCGGACGCGGGACGGGAATATTTTGAGATTCATTGACATGCATAGCACGAAGGATACGGTTTTCATCGTGCTAGAGTATTGTGCTGGAGGAGATTTAAGTCAGTTTATTAAGCGTCGAGGGAGAATTGATGAGGCTTCGGCGCGGAGGTTTATGCTTCAGCTGGCGAGCGGGTTGCACGCGATGCGGCGGTCGCAGCTGATTCATCGCGATTTGAAGCCTCAAAACTTACTTCTCACGGCGGATGACTTGAATGCTGAGTTGAAGATTGCTGATTTTGGGTTTGCGCGATACATTCGTGACAGTGAAGGGATGGCGGACACGGTGTGTGGAAGCCCACTTTACATGGCTCCTGAAGTTTTGAATTATCAAAAGTATGACGCCAAAGCAGATTTATGGAGCACGGGGGCAATTTTATTCGAAATGCTCGTCGGCCAAGTTCCTTTCACTGGGCAAAACCAAGTGCAATTGTTGCGGAATATTCAAACGACTGAATTTAAGATTCCCGGGCACATCGCCAAGGACTTGTCACCGGAGTGCATCGACTTGTTGCGCGGATTACTCAGGCGCGACGCCGATAACCGCATCTCATTCGATGAGTTCTTCAATCATCCATTTTTCAAACTCGATGTTGGCGTGCAAATCCCTCGGCAAACAAATGTCAAGTCAGAACGTCATGCCGCGCGAAGTGGCTGCAGCGACGATAGCGAGACCATGACATTTGATATGGATGAGGAAGGGGCGAGTCCACCAACTCAGCAAATAATTTCAGCAGTCAACCAGGCTCAGACACGTCCCGTGGTCTCGATACCCAAGCATCGTTCGAATTCCGATGCAGATGAAATAAATTTAGGCGCAGACTATGTCTTAGTGTCTTCTCCAGGAGCAATGATGAGGAATAGATCCATGGCTATCCGCGCGCCGTCCCTCGGCTCGTCGCCGCTGTCTCGCATGTCACCAAGCCCAAGCGATGGTGGTTCTAGCCCGCTCAGTGGACCAGCAAGAGTGTCAAGAGGGGCGTCGCCAATAATGCATAGCCGAGGGCAACAAACACATTCTCAAGTGCTCGCAGCTCACCTCGGTGTGCGCGTTGGGGTGCTTGAAAAAGCTGCGGCGGTGTTGCGAGATACGTCAATCGAACAGTGGAACTCCGGGAACAAACTTGAGGCGTTATCGTTAGGTTTGGTTTCTCTCGCTGCGTTACGCTCGGCATACCGGCTTGCGGGTGAAATTTTATCCTCTGAACTAAAGGCATCCATCGGAAGCGCAGCGTCTTTGAGTAGCTCACCCATGAGCAGTTCACCATCCGGAAGTAGTTTCTCTATGGCAACGAGTGCAAAAAGGGCCATGGCACGCATCAAAGAAGCATTTGCCGGTGCACATTTGCGAGCAGATAAAGCCGCTGCAGCCTGTCGCGCATCTGGTATTGACACTGTCACCGAGCTCCCCGACGGAATGGAGCTCGTGTATCAAAAGATTTTAAAACTTGGCAGAGAGGGTGTGTGTGAAGAAGTTGCGGAGAGAAAAGCTACGGCGTGCGAAATTTATGGTCGTGCGCAAACGCTTCTGCAATTTCTCATCGGTGAAGGGCCGACATTGCACATCACACCAGCTCTCGTCATTGACGCCAGCACGCACGCGAGACTTAGTCAAATCGCGGCGACGCTTGCATCGAGACAAAATGCCTTACAAAACGCTAGCCGCGCCAATCGCGGCAACGGTGAGTAAACATTCATGCACTTTGTACGAAAAAAATATACTTTTACGTAGAATTCATCCATAGAAATTACACTGCGCGATGCAGAAATGCATCTGTAATATCCAACTATACCACTCGCCCGCACCGTCCCCACACGCCGACGCGCACGTGACTGCAATACGCGAGCTAAGCAGTGCAGTGCGCATCGGCACGGTGCTTAACGCGTTGCTTTATTTGCGCTCCAAAGGCCCCCGTCACCGTAAACTCATCCGAGCTTTCTTCGTGTCCACCGGAAAACAAAGCCGCCGCCGCCAGTCGCATCGCCCGCCATGAAGTTTGACGTCAACGTCCTTCGTTACATCGATAAAGACACATGGCGAGTGCTCGTGGCGACAGAAATGGGGATGAAGAATCACGAAATCGTACCTGTGCAGCTAATCAACGCCATTGCCGGGTTGAAGCGCGGCGGTGGGTTCAAGCACATTAAAGAGCTCTTGAAGCACAAACTTGTACACCACGAGAATAAGGAGTACGATGGCTATCGCCTCACGCCACTTGGATACGACTATTTAGCGCTCAAAGCGTTTGTAAATCGTGGGGCGATTTCGGGCGTCGGGCGAAAGATTGGTGTCGGGAAGGAGTCAGACGTGTACGAAGTTGTCGACGACGAAGGGCGGCAGATGGCACTAAAGCTTCATCGTCTCGGGCGCACGTCATTCCGGGATGTTAAGAGCAAGCGCGATTATCTGGGTAATCGTACGCAGTACAACTGGTTGTATTTATCGCGGCTGGCCGCCTTGAAAGAACACAGTTTCATGGTGGCTTTGCACGAGTACGGTTTTCCGGTGCCGGAACCAATAGACTTGAACAGACATGCGGTGCTCATGTCCGTCGTGCAAGGACAGCCTTTGAGACAAATTCATGCATGTGACAATAAAGGTGAAATCTATCGTGACTGCATGCAGAACATAGCCAAGCTCGCCGAGCACGGTTTAGTGCACTGCGATTACAACGAGTTCAACTTGATGCTCAATGAGAAAAACCAACTCATCATCATTGACTTTCCTCAGATGATTTCAACAAATCACCACAACGCCGAGGAGCTGTTTATGCGAGACGTCAACTGCTTACATCGATTTTTTGTTCGTCATTGGGATTACAGAGCCGAAGAAGACCCACTTGGAGAGCCTGACCCAGATTTTAAAAAGATTGTCGCCAACGCCAATCCCGCCCGGGCCATCGACGTTCAGTTGCGCGCGAGTGGATTTACGAAAAATCAAATCAAGGCACTCGACGATTATACGTCAACCGCGCTTGAAGATGGTCGTTCGGAAAGTTCAGAGCGAGATATTGAAATATCAAGCGGCGAAGATGATGAAGACGATGAAGACGAAGGGACCGACGATGAGGCAGAGGCTGGAAACGCAGCGAGTGAATCGGACCAAGAAGAGGCATATGACGTAACACAGCTGAATGCGGACGAAATCGCTGAACTCTCGGCGCAAGTTCAAGCTGCTATGTTACACGACGACGATGGAGATTTCAACACGAAGGGTAGATACGACGCTGAAGTCGTACCGATGCAGCAATACAATCATCGCGCACAACAGGAAGACATCCAAGTTTCGGAATCAGACGAGGAGGAAGCAAAGCCAAAGGCACCGCCAGTTGAAGGACTGAGCAAAGCTGACTCGCGCCGTGAGAGGAAAAAAGCAGATAAACAACGGGCATTAGAGACTGCATCGATGTACTCTGTCGATCCTGTTCAAGCCGCTGATGCTATTCGCCAACGACTCAGAAATGAAAAACACAAAAAAGCCTCAAAGGCTTCAAACTTTGGTGCACCGAAAGTGAATCACTCGAAAGAAAAGCACGGCCGAGGCCACAAAGAAAAGATATCGAAGACTGTTGACTCATTTTGGGGATAAACGCTGTACTTGTAACAATATACTGATGTTTCAAAAAGCTAACAATAAATCAAATCTCCTCGGCTTTCCATCGCAAGTACCCCGTCATGAAATCGTCGAGGTTACCTCCTAGAGTTTTATCAACATCACTAGTTTCTACGCCCGTGCGAACATCTTTGACGAGTTTATACGGATGAAGAACATAATTACGGATCTGCTGCCCCCACTCTGCCTTAACAATGTCGCCTCGCAACTCGGCAATATCCGCCACTCGAGCCTCTTCTGCAAGTGATGTCAGCTTAGCCTTGAGTCGAACCAGTGCTTCTTGCTTATTCATCGCTTGCGTACGGTGGCTATCGCATTTGACGGTGATATCCGTCGGTAGGTGCTTGATGCGCACCGCCGTTTCAAGTTTGTTGACATTCTGTCCTCCCGGGCCGCCGCTTCGCATCGTTGTAATTTCCAAATCGCTCTCAGGTAATGTCACGGTATCAGCTACGGAGTCATCAAACAAGGGGATAACATCGACAGCAGCAAAGCTCGTTTGGCGCGTAGCGTCTTTTTTAAATGGACTCTGTCGCACTAATCGATGCGTGCCTTTTTCTGCGTGCAAATAACCGTACGCATACCGGCCATCAACCTCTAAAGTGCACGTTTTCAACCCACCACCTTCACCTTCTAAGCGCTCAGTCACGCGTACGCTATAACCCTTCTTCTCACACCATCCTAAATACATTCTTTCCAACATTTCACTCCAATCTTGTGCGTCTAAACCCCCCGCGCCGGCGTAAATTTGCACCACAGCACCACCCGCGTCGTACTGCCCACCTAACAAGCGCCGCAGCTCCCAAGCCTCTAAAGCCTTGTCCAGCGCTTCCAAACTCGCCAAGGCCTCGGCCATCATCGCATCCATCTCCGCCGCTCCATCACCAACTTCTGCGAGCTCTAGCGCCGTCCTCGCGTCCTCCGCGTGCGTACCAAACGCGCGCGCGTTCGCGAGCTCCTCCTTCACCACCCCGAGCGCGTGCATGACCTTTGTCGCACGCTTTGGATCGTCCCATAAATCCTGCTGCGCACTCTTCGCATCGAGCTCGGTGAGTTCTTTCGTCAACGCATCGACATCGACGATGTGCAGCGCCGCGTCGACGCGGTTTTGCAACGCATCGAGTCGCCGTCGGACCACGCCAATCGTCTCGAACTCAGTCGCCCCCGAGGACGATGACGACGGCCCGGATGACGCACAGCGCGTCATCGACGAGCGCGGTCGATGCATGCGCGTGTGCGCGCACGCCAATCGCGCGCCGGTGCGGAAGAATATCGACGCCATCACGACGAACTCGCGCGCTAGTGTGTGACGCGAAATAATGTTCACGCGAGCGCGTCGAGCGCTCGGCGCGGATGAGTCACCGTCGTCGACATCCGCGGCATCGAGCGTGCTGACGCCGAACGTCACCGCGAGATCAGCGACGCCATCAGCGACGCCGTCGACGCCACATGGCTTGTACGCCAAGGCTTCGAGCGCATTGCGAGAAGCGATGGATGGCCGGAACAATGATGACGGCATGCGGTTTGCAATGATTAACGACGCGCGACGCACGGTGCAAAAGTTAAGTGAGGTGCTTGCTGGTGGGTTTGACGCACACGGGTTAGGAGAAGATGAAAAAGACGCGTGGTTACTTCAGATGGAGTGTTTGCATGAAGCAGTTGAAGACGCGACGGCAAACGTCGCTGGACAACTACCGGCGACGATACCTTCTCCGGTGGTGCGCGAGGCGAGCACAGATAGCAGTGGAATGTTTGAAGGCTTAGCCCTGGCGCCATCTGGAACCTCGGATACTTCTGATTTGGACTTGTTTAGTGGTTTGAACATTCTAGCGACGCCTCCGACGCCTCCAAAAACTCGAGTCGAAGTTCCACAGCCGATTTCACCGCACGTATTATTTGAAGCGAACGATAGCGAGCATAGCGATAGCACGCCGCAACAAGCACAAGTGCGTATCGGGTATGGCAGAGACGAAATGGAACAAGCAACAGAGCCAACAACCGCGGTGCCTGATTTCACAGAATTTGGTGACACGCCAGAGTTTACATTTGCTCAAGTATCACGTTCGGCCTCGGTAGGAGATCTAGAAGATGTTCCGGTTTTTGATGAAACTTCAAGCGCACTTGTAGGCGAGTTTGAGTTCGCGATGTGTGCGAGTCCGCTGCCGACGGCATCGATGGATGGCAATTCAGAAGATGAACTGCGTGAGTTGCTGCAGACGGCTGAATTAAGAAACAAAGCCCCTGAGCTAGCGCATCGCTCGTGTGAGGCGCGCATCGAGGCGTGCGTGAAGAAGAGAAGTGTCGTTGGCAACTCTGCTATGGCACTGGTCGCCCAAATCAACGAGCTTAAGTCGCGGCAAGAAAAGGCCGTATCTGAGGATGATTACGAAGCAGCCGCCACACTTGAAGACCAAATTTCTGGCGTAGTCAACACTTACGCTGATACCGAGCGTAAACTACTAGCTTTGGAAAATGAGTTCACAAGCACGATAGAGGAATCCATCAAGGCACTAGAAAACTTAGTAAATGCGGGCAAGGCAAGTGTAGAGGAGCTGACAATATTTCGCCGAGGAAAGGACGAATTATTACAAGCGAGAAACGCGCAGAAAAATCAGGCCAAGCAAGCGGCTCAGAAACGTGCAGAAAAATTGCGAGAGGCGAAAAGTAGCGCTGATGAGATGATTCGTCAGATAAATGACGAGATAGGAGAAGTGAAGGTTCGCCGAGAGGCATTAGATCAACCAATGAGCACACTGCGTGCTGAAATTGAAGACCTGCGGGCGCAACTTGAAGAAAAGCAAGGCGCGTACGAGGCATTTACACTGCAAATACAATCGCTTGATGCAGAAGAGCAATCTTTGATTTCAAAGGCTGAAAGTGCCAAGACTACAGCAGAAAGCACCGAAGCTGAGATTGCAAAATTTCTTGCAGTTGAAAACGTCGACGACAGTGAGCCAGTGGGCTATGATGAAGCCGAAAGCGCAATGGCAAGCATTCGCGACGGTTTATGCGCAAAAGAACAGATACTGGCATCGACTTCAAATGCGTTAGAAGCCATGCGTACATTTATTGAGCGTGAATCATCCGCTATCGCGCAAGAAGCCACGGCGCGACTCGAGCTCGCCACTGCTGAAAATCGCATCAAGACAAAATCGCGTTCACAAAAGCTCATCGCGAGTCTACGTCTTCATATCACCGAGCTCGAAGCCACAAAATCAACCGCCGCAAGCGAGAAGCGCTTCAAAGATGCCGCAGATGCGAGCACCGAGATCAAGCGCCTCACGCAACAAATCGAGGATGCCGAAAAGGACATTGACGACAAAGGTGACGACAATGACGCCATCGACGCCATCCGCGCCACCCTCCTCGATGCCCAACGCGCCACCAGTCGCGCGCGGATTGCCAGACTGGAAGAAGAATCACGCGTATATCCTACGTCCACCGACGCCGTGCGCGTCGCCATCGATCTCACGCGTATTAAGCATCGAGATTATTAGTCCGTAGCTCACATGTAGGAGGCAGGCACGTAAAAATATCTTGCCCAACCACTTCTCACGTCATTCATCGCCGCCGTGTGACCCCAATTCCGCGCGCGATGTTTACCACGCAATCCACACGCGTGCCGATATCACTCGCAAAGCCTCGCGTGCGACAAAGTGCGCGTGTGCGTCGCGTCGCGATCACCCAGGCGTCAACACAACCCGACGCACAGGGGGACAATGCCTCAAGCAAACACGAATGCAGTTCCGAGCAACGCCGGCGATTACCAGATGATATCATACGCGTCATGCGCGGAGAAACCGCGCGAGAGCGTCAGACGCATTCGCACGCACGCGTCGTGCGCGGGAGCGTGCGTGCGGGGCGCATAGCGGCGGTAACGGGGGCGTGCGTCGTCGCGGGCGCGTTGGCGAGCGGTTTGGCGCCGACGCCGAAAGCTCGCGTGGCGAACGCGGGCACGTCATCGCTCTCATCGTCGCGTCACGCTCGACGAGAAATGGTTGGATCAAACTTGACGTATTTAGCCCAAAGAGTGTTTGGCTGGCCGTTGTATGGTAAGGTGTTTGTTATTATGTGCGCCATGGTGCCGCTCGTGTTGGTCGCGGCGGCGGCGTACAAATTTGTGAGCGAAGAAGAATGGGGTTCGGCGATTTCAAAGACATTCTTTTGGTTGAATGACGTTCCTGGGGCTGACAGTACGGGTGAGGAACATTGGAGGAGCACGGTTGTGGCGCAACTTATAGTATTCTGTGGCATGTTTACATTCGCCATTCTCATCGGCGTGGTGTCGGATGAAATCGCGAGCAAGGTGGACGAAGTGAAGACTGGAAACTCAAAGGTGTACGAAAAGAATCATACGGTGATTGTTAACTGGAATGATCAGTTAATACCGCTTTTGAAGCAAATGGCTGTGGCAAAAGACGAAGGGAGTGGATTTCAAAGGCCTATCGTATTGCTGGCAAATAAAGAAAAAGAGTGGATGGATGAAACAATCGCCGACGAACTTGCGGATGTGCCACCGATTACAGTCGTCACGCGACAGGGTGAAGCGTACAACGCGGAAGATCTCGACCGTGTCAACGCATGGGCTGCCGAAAGAGTCGTGGTTTTACACCCAGACATCGATGAAGACGAGAAACACAACAAGGATGCTTTGGAACGCGTTGAAAGTAACAAAGCGACAGCTGTGTTGAATTTGCGTTCAGAGGTGAACGGTCTGCAGAGTCGTGCTCCGGACATCATCGTGCAGATGCCACACAGGTTAGCGGAAGAAGATAACTCCGTCAGTCTCGCGGTGGCGTTGACGAACAAGAGTGATCGAAAACTCGGGGATTTGGCATACGTCAACGGCACGTCTGAATTGTCCAAACTCAAGGCGTTTTCCATCATGCAACCTGGCGGAATCCGTTTGTTCGAAGATCTAATGCTTCAAACAAACGACAGCTCGGAGTTCTACACGTATTCACACAAAACACTGGCGGGGAAAACCTTTAAGGATGCGTGGCGAATGTTCAGCAACGGCACAATGGTGGGTTTGATAGACGAGGATGGTAAACTGATTCTCGGTCCGCGCGACGACGACGTCGTGAACAGCAAAGGAGAAGTGTTAGTCATTGCCGATAACTTGGCTTGCATCGTGCGTGATATTGAGAAGAAAAAAGGCATCGTTCCAAAGGGATCCATTCCAGAGAAAGGATCGCAACACATGGTGATGAATCAGTGCCCAATCAAGTTGCCGCACAGTAAGAAAATCGTCATGTTGGGATGGAACGAGGAAAGCGAAAAGTGCATTGAAGACATCCTTGCTCTAGCGCCTCCAGGATCTCAAATCACGATTATTTCTGAAGACGATGTTCCTAGGCAAAGCTTGGTGGGTAATCAGCACTGTAGGATCAAGCACATTCGTGAGGATGCACGTAAGAGATCCTCCATGGAGAGGGCGCAAATTGCAGGCGCCGAAGCCGTCGTCATCATGTCTCCGAGCGACAGCGATGCAAAACAATCAGACAGCTACTCGTTATCATCCATCATGCAAGTGGCATATTTGGTGAAAAATGCGGATTTAAACCATACTCCGCATATTGTTGTAGAGTTGTCCGATGAGGTGGCCCAGCAAGTCGCCGAGGCTGTGTACGAAGGTATCGGTACCATCGACGTCGTGCTCCGGGACAACTTGATCAGCGGAGCGTTACTTCAAGTCTCAGCCAACACCAAACTTGCTGGTTTATTTGACTTTTTGCTCGAGAAGGATGGTAAAGAGTTATATATGCGTCCTTACGACGAATTCGTCACCTCCAATGATGGAGAATTGACGTGGGGTACGTTGTGCGAGCGCGCTCGCGAACGTGAAGAAATCGCCATCGGCGTCGTTCGCGCGGGCGGCAAATTCGCCATGTCGCCGAGTAAGAGCTCGACTTTCAAGTTATCCATTGGTGATAAAATCGTCGTTCTCGCTGAGGACTGGTGGGATGCGAAATCGGTCAAGGTGAAGGCTCAAACTGCGTTTTAGAAGAACAATGTCTAATAATATTACATCATGCGGCGCGCGCGCTCTATGATACACTACGTTCATCATCTGTGATAGCCTTTGCTCGCGATCGATCATCCAAACCCAATGCCGCGCGAATCGCGGGAGAACGTTCAGATTTACGCCGTCCAGCATCCGTTTTGTACGCCCAAACCCCGACCAAAACAACCGCCGTCGCGCCGATGAATGCCGGAAAGTGCCTCGGTAACCGGTTCTCCGCCGTCCGCATCGCCGCCCGTTCCGCCATCGTATACTTTGGCGCATACCCAGCGCCACCGTGCACGCTCTCACCACCAACTCCTCGATCGCGCAAAATATCCCTCGCGCGCATCACCGCACGAAACTGCGCGCGAGACGTCGCATCCGATGTTCCACCGGTGCGGTCAGGATGGCTCTCAAAAATCATCTCTCGCACGCGTTCGGCAATCACGTCATCGTCCAGTGGCGCGTGAGCGTTGTCGTGCGTGTGTAAACGTAACACGCGCAGCGCTTCGTCGCGCGTTCGCGGGGTGATATCCACCGCGTCGTCGTCGTTACCCATGGTGCGGACGCATGGCGAGTCAGCCTCTGTCGCTGCGGCTGGCGGCGGCGGTGGTCTCGCCCGCATTGTTTGGCGCGCGCGTGCGTGTGCGCGGGTGATTGTGCGAACAGCGCGAACGGAGTGCGGGGTGGAATAACCATCGTCATCGTCGTCCGCGCGTGATCATCGACCGTCGTCGTCGTCGTCGTCGTTGTTAATACAACGCCGGAATCGTCAGCATGTCGAGCGCGCTGAGAAACGCGGTGAAACGCAAGACACACAAGGAGCGTTCGCAGTTGAGCGATCGTAAACGGTATGGGTTGTTAGAGAAGAAGAAGGATTATGTCCTTCGCGCAAAGGACTTTCACAAGAAGGAAGATGCGATCAATGCGTTGAAGCGAAAGGCGGCGTATAGGAATCCTGATGAGTTTTACTTCGCGATGCAAAACTCAAAAACGGAGGATGGGGTGCATAAGACGAGGAGTACGACGCAGAATAAGTACACGGAGGATGAATTAAAAGTGATGAAGACGCAAGATGTAAAGTACGTGCAGTTGAAGGCGGCGATTGAGGCTAAGAGGGTTGAAAAGATGAAGAGGAACCTGCACGGTATCGGCGTGTCGGCGAAACGCAAGCACACCGTCTTCGTAGATACGGAGGAAGAGGCCAAGTCTTTCGATGCTGCGAAGCACTTTGACACCGCTCCTGAACTTGTTGGTCGTACGTTCAACCGCCCGCGTTTGGCGCAGCTCGAAGATGAAGATGCCGTAGTTGGCGTATCCGGGGACGCGGATGCAAGCACGAGCGGTTTACAGCCAGAGATTTCCATCAAGAAGCTTACACGCATGCAAAAAGGAGCTTATAAAACCTACAACGCATATGAAGAGCGTGCAAAGAAACTCAAAGATATGACTGGCGAGATGGCTATGCAAAAGATTATTTCACATGCGAAAGGACCAAAGAGGAAGATTACAAAGACGAACGCAGACGGTGAGACCGTGACATACTTCAAATGGAAACCTCAAAGACAAAAGTAGCGCGTCGTTCGACATTTAGCGTCAAATCATGTGTTCTAGTTACTTTCATAGCGCATCAAACGAAAATTAAAACAACCATTAACAACAGCATCGCCGCTCGCGTAAATCGAGGCGCATACATCGATGCGACATCTCTACCCCTCATTCCACGCCGCGGCGCGGACCATGGGCGCGCAGCAATCCACTCAAAACGTAGAGTGTGACATCACACTTTCATCGCAGTCGACTACCGATGCGCATCATTCGTCACCACGAGTCGACGTCGAAGCGAATGCTGCAACTATAACCATCGACTCTGCAGCCTCGATTTCATCAAATGGGCTAACCATAGCTCTCGACGACGTCGGTAACTCGATTAAACTCGCCGATGGTAGCACAAAAACAATATTACAACACGTCTCTGGTGTTATTCGCGCGTCTGATATGGTTGCGTTGATGGGTCAGTCCGGCGCTGGTAAGACAACGTTGCTCGATGTCCTTTCAAGAAGAAAAACTGAAGGAAACTTGATGGGTAACATTTATTTCGACGGAGTACAGCCCACCGTGGCGACGATAAAGAAGTACACCGCTTATGTACCTCAAATTGAAAGCTTTTTTGGTGGTGCCACCGTCTGGGAAACAATTAGATTTGCCGCTATGATCAAACTCCCGGGTACAGATAATGAAGACGTCGAACGTAAACTTGAAAAAGTTGAACACGTCATAGACCAGATGAATCTGAATGGATGCCGAAATACGCTCGTTGGCAATGCTGTAATCAGAGGTGTCTCTGGAGGAGAACTTAAACGTTTATCGGTCGCATGTGCCCTTCTCACGCATGATCCTCGAGCCATGTTTTTGGACGAACCCACTAGTGGCCTCGACTCCACGATGGCTGCGGAAGTCATCAAGAGTCTTCGTCGACTGCAAGCCGAAGATGGTAGAACCATGGTTGTCACGATCCATCAACCATCCATGGGTGTGTACCAGAGCTTTAACAAATTGATTCTGCTCAATAGTGGAAATTTGGTTTACTTTGGTCCCGGTGGGCGATGTCCTATGGAATTTTTCATCGCGCAAGGTTTCCCGTATGAAGCTGGATTTAACATGGCTGAATACCTTATCGATACAGTGAGCAAGTCCCGTACGAAAGGTACGTCGTCGCATGATTTTGCTACCTACTACACCGAGTCGTCTTTATGTCGAGATAATTTGGAAGAAGTAGCCGAAATCAAATCTTTGAAGCTCCCGATGAACGCCGTTACGATAAACACAGAATCGCGCTCGAATGGTACGAATGGAAAAGGGAAAGATTCGCCTTATGCACACGGACCACTCACCGAGCTTGGCATTTTAATCCGATACAAGGATTCACCGCGTTGGAAATATGCAATTTTCTGGTTCACTCGCATCGGCCTGTATACTATTCTAGCTTCGCTACTGTCGAGCTTCTTCTACTCACAAAAGCATACGCCGAGCGGTATGCTCAATATAAACGGCATTGCTTTCATCTCTATGATTCTCCCATGTTTCATGGCTCAAGTTCACGTTGAGGAAACGAAATTTGAGCGTGAAGTTTACACGCGCGAATTTCACGATGCTTATTATCGCCCTGGAAATTATGTGCTCTCAAAGCTGATCGTTGAACTACCAATGACTGTTCTAGCGTCGATGTCATTTGCCGCCATCTTGTACTGGTCCGTTGGCTTGAATCCGTCTGCTGGATCATTCTTCTTTTTCTTCCTGGCCAACTTTGTGAATTTGAACATTGCCATGTTGATAGGTTGCGCTATTGCCGCTGCAATCCCTGGCGATGTAGGTCCCGCAGTTATTTTGCCAATCGTCGGCACGTTGAACATGTTGGTGGGAGGATTTTTCATTCGCGCGCGAACGATTCACGACGTGTGGAAGTGGCTGTACAATTTATCGTTCATTCAGTGGGCATGGAGCGCGGTCATGGTGAACGAATACACGGGTCGATTATTTTACGATCATTGCGGGTCCGAAACGGGCGGTTTAGATGATTTACTCGAGCAATTGTCTTTGCCGGAATCGAGCGTGCGACTGCTTCGCTTATTCTTCTCAAACCAAAATGAATGTGAACCCATAAATGGCGATTCCGTGCTCACCACGTTCGGTCTTGAGGGTAGAAACAAGTTCACATCGTTGCTGTACGCGGCGTTGTCCATTCCAGTGTACTTTGCGATATTCTACGCGGGCGTGAAATGCATTCGACACGAACGTCGATAGGAAAAAAGCAGTGTCATTACATTGAGGAACCCACGCCTCCTACGAAACAAAGTTTTTCAAAGAATCAAGCTAGCACGCGCACAAAAGTGCGGTATCAGCGCGCTAAGGGCGTAAGCATTTACTTGCGGCGCGGGCAGTCACCGCACGCCTTCGCCACCGGTCGGTCCGGGTGCACGCACTTCGCCTTGGCCATGTCCACGCGCGCCGCGCAATCGCCGACGCGCTCAGAGCAGTCGTTCGCCTCCGGCTTCACCGGTTGCGGCACCGCATCCACAGCTTGCTGGCTCGCCTTGGCGCGAACGTTACGTTGCGCAACCTGTCATTTTTGTAATCATCATCGCCACACATCCATCGTCAGTCGCCGAGTTTATCCGTCCCGGTCCCCCCTGGCTCTGGGTGGAACACATCATCACGTCCTCGTCCTCCATCGGTGCGCGCACCCGCGACGCACGACTCGACCTCACGCGACGTCTTCGAACAAAACACGAAACGCGAAGCGCACGCGCGTATACACGTACGTTGGCACGAACCACGGTCGGGGTCATCATCGTCGTCGTCATCATCATCGTGAATAAAGCGCGTCGAAGGAGTGACGTCAACTCGGCGTGCCCTCGCGCGAACGCGTGACCGTACGTCGTAGTCAACGTCCAATACGTCAATGCGAGTCAGATTTATGGCACGCGACACCCACGCACAAAACCATGCGTGATCGAATGACATGCGTGTTGAATATGAGATTGACCGTTCGTGATTGGTCATCGTGTGGGTCCCTCGCCTCGGCGGGCGCGGTTCAAGAGCGCGCGCGTGGACGCGCCATCCCTCTTTTACAGCTGCAACCATGGCGGCCGAACAGGTACGTGCGGACGATGCGATGACGCACACGCGTGTATCACGTGTTCGTTCATCGATGTCGTCGTCGACGACGCGTCGATGGCGTTCGATGGACACGCGCGAGACGACGAGGATGATGGGAAAGCCCTCGAGCGAACCCCGGTGGCGATGCGAACGCGAACCTAACCTTTGGGTGTTTTTCCCGCGACACAGCACGAGAAAGCGTACCAGAAGCAACTTGGTGTGAACGTTGGGTAAGTTTTATTACTTGTGATGCGTGTACGCGCGTTGGTTGGTGGCGAATGCGTTCGCGGTGGGGAAGATTCGCGCGCGATCGCGCTCGAGCGCGAGAGCGAAAAGCCGCCGATGACTGACCTTTGATTTTTCTTTACACGCTCAGCTTCTCCGCGTCGACGAAGAAGAAGGCGCCGGGTAAGGGCGGTAGCCGATACTACAAGAATGTTGGTCTCGGTTTCAAGACCCCGCGGGAGGCGATTGAAGGTACGTGCGACGCACCGGGTGATTGAGCTCGATCGGATCTATGCTCTTCTAGGGCTTGAGACCCACCACTGGACGCGCTCAAACGACGGACGCGCGACTGTTTAAACGAACCGTGTACTGACGATGACTCGATTTTAAACACACACAGGCACGTACATTGACAAGAAGTGCCCGTTCACGGGTAACGTGTCCATTCGTGGCCGCATTTTGACCGGCGTCGTCAAGTCCACCAAGATGAACCGCACCATCGTCATGCGCATGGATTACTTGCACTTCATTCGCAAGTACCAGCGTTATGAAAAGCGTCACACCAACATCTCTGCCCACATCTCCCCGTGCTTCCGTTGCAACGAAGGTGATAAGGTTGTCGTTGGTCAGTGCCGCCCGTTGTCTAAGACCGTTCGTTTCAACACCCTCAAGGTGATCCCGAGCGGTTCCAAGGCTGGCAAGGCGTTCGTTGCGCACTAAGCGCTTGGTTTTAGGGAAGAGCGTGGTTACGTGCTAGAACGTTTCCGCTATCTTTTTTAATATTAGCTCTACAAACACTAAGAAAATTCTCTACATTTCAATCGCGGCGATTCCAGACTCGATTTGCATTTCACCCATGCCGACGAAACCGACGCCGTCGTCGCCCCAGTTTCGCCACGAGTTCACCATGATCCAATACCACTCTCCCTCGTCGGTCTTCCCCCAGCCGATGAGCTTGGTGGCGTGCATGCCGAGTCCGTCACCACCGTCTTTCGGTGCGTGATACACGCCGCTCTTGTGCGAGTAAAAATCCTCGTACACTGGTCCAAAAGTCACGCCCACTGAGCCGTGCTCTTGGATTTCCTTGGCCACGCACGCGACGTCACCCTCTGGGCACGTGTAGGCGTTGGATTTCGGGTAGACGAGCTCTAATTTAGACCCATCGGCGCACGTTGCTGGACAACTTTGCACTGGCGTACCTGGAACCATGCACGGATGGTCGCACGGCTCGAATTCGTACGGAAGACACGCGCCAGTATCCAACATGCCACCCGTGGGAATGCCAGCTTCCAATGCCGCTTGCATCGTATCCATGACGTCTCCACCGTTGCATCTGTCCCCACTCGAGTAGCATGACAAAGGGTATTGTGGTGAAAGTTCTTGAGTCTTCTCACCACGCGTTGCCACGCATAGGCGGTCATTCATGACCTCAGTCGCGGCGACGGCCCAACACGAACCACATTTACCTTGGTCTCGCACGGTGCCGAGCAAGCGCTTGCAGCGCGGGAACTCTTCGCGCGCATCAAACGCGTCGGGAAGACCCTCGTTGGCAGGATTGAATTCCCGGGATCCGAGAGAGGCAGAACGGTGCTTGCGAAATAAGTGCGCGCCGTGCTGAACTTTGTTCGAAGCAAACTTTGAAAGTGGTGGCTTGCGATGGACATTCTTTGGTGGTAAAATCCCCATTGAGCGCTCAGTCTTTGCCAACGACGCCGACTTTCGATCGCTTCCGCGCATGAAATTGACCAGTTCTTCGCGTGAGGACTCTTCAGTGAGTACACTGTCGTGCATATGGCGCGAGAGAAAGCGGATTTGATTCGTATCCGACATGTCCCAATCTGGGTATTTGCGCAACAGTGGAAAGATGTCCGCCACAAAGACGCTCAGCTTCTTGGCGAGAATGAAGTCTGCCGACCCAGGCCCATCGCCGAGCGATCCTAAGCTCGCAGTCGACCACTGCGGGACAAGCTTCGCCACGTCCCGTGGCTTGCTCGCCATGTACGTCACGACGTCGTCGTACGCGCCTAAAAATCCAACGCCAGCCTCCACAGAATCGTCGACGCCAGATTTCAACGCCCTCGCGCGCGACACCAAGGCGTTAAAAGAACTATCCTCAACCGCGCCCAATCCCGCACGAAGGCGCTTGACGTCTTCACACGCATCGTCATCGCCAATAGATTTGCAAAAATCAGCAAATACGCTCGACGCCAACAACTCGCGGCGCACTTCCACATCCTTCCCCGGCTGCGCGCCTCGCATCGCGCTCCACGCGTCTTGCACGCTCCGCGGTAACGCATCCACAGGAAACACCGAACTCGTCACGAGCGCCACCGTACACGCCGTGAGCACCATACACGCCGCCCCATACGTCGCCGCGCGCGACCAGGTCGACGACGTCGTCGTCGACAGCCTCCCGCGTTCGACATCTCCCCCATCACCAGTCCCACCTCGCGTCCCCCACGCCCCGTGTCGCGCGCGCCCCTCCTTCGCGTGCGCCTCTCGCGGTGGTGGTTTCACGCCAACCAGAGGTTCGCGTTCGCTCGCGCGCGATGACTTTTTCGACCCCATGGCGGCGACGAGTGGCGCGCGAGCGAGGATGCGCGCCAACCCAAAGCGCCAATCGCGCCATCGTTTGGGTGTTGAACGATGGATGCTGGTGTGGGAATCACGCGCGCGCTGGGTGCACGCGCCGCAGTGCGCGACGCGGTCTCGGCGGTGACGTGCGCCCGCGTGTAACGATCATCATGACGGTGATGACGACGACGAGCGCGGCGGGGGGTAAACCAAAGATTGATGTCACGGCGTTACCGAAGATGACCACGAAGGAGCTCAGCGCGTTGGCCAAGGCGCACGGGCTCGGGGCGATGCAATCGAGAGGGGAATTTATCAACGCCTTGGTGGAGGTGTATCAGAATGATCAAGAGAATGATGATCCAGGACGTGATCTTCGTCATGGACGCGCGTATGGTGAGGAGGATGAAGAGTTTGATGACGAGGAGGAGGATCCCGTCGTCGCGGCGAGGGGCGCGATCGCGAGCGGGACGTCGACGCCCGAGGACGACGCGGTTGGAGGGACGACGACGAAGATGATGATGAAGACGACGACGACGACGGGTGGAACACGTATGGATATGAATGATGATGATGATGATACCTTATCTGGTGATGGTTACGAGGATGAAGGGTACTTTGTAGGGAGCGCGGCGTTTGTTTGGGAGGATGAAGTCTACACGTATGGCGGTTTGGCGCACGAGGGCGAGTTTGTGACGAACATCTATCGGTGGTCCGGACGTGGGGCATGCTATGAGGTGCCAGCGACGGCGACTGAACCCGAGGTCGGCTTACCGCCCGGAAGATACGGTCACGCCGCGGTCGTACACGGTGATTTGTTGTACGTGTTTGGCGGTCAAGGACAGTTCGGGTGCTTGAACGACTTGTGGGTGTTTGATTTCGTGCGTTGTTCGTGGACTATGATTGACGTCGTGGGTGATCCGCCGCCCGCGCGTACTGGTCATTGTATGTGCATTTCCGACAATGTCGTGTTCGTGTTCGGTGGTAAGGATGTTCAACCCGGACAGGACGTCGTGGTATACAATGACTTGTACGGTTTTGATTTAGCCGAGTCGGAGTGGCTTACGATTGACACGAAATGGAAGCACCCAGTCGGCGGTGATGGTTGCGCTATGGCTGCTCGTAACTCAGTGTTGTATGTCTTGAGCCCGTCAGAAACCTCTGTGGAAATGGTTGTTTGGGTTCTGCAGCTTTCAGCGCAAGGTACGCCTCGTTGGACCATCGTCGCTCGCGCTGGGCAAGTGCCGAGTCCGCGTACTTCGTACTTGTCCTGCGTCCTCGGTGCGAATTGGATCATTCATGGCGGTCGCGTACTATTACGAGATAGCGTCCTCGGTGACACATACGTGTTCCACTTTCCTACGGGAGAGTGGGCTCGTCTCAACCCGGAATCAGACACCGATCCTCGCTTCGGTCACGCTGGAGCGTGCGTGGATGGCGCGCTCGTCATTTTGCACGGTGCGCGCGATCCCAACATCCGTGGCTCTCCTGAAGAGACAGGCGTGTGTATTGCCATCAATTTGGAGTCTTACATGCCGTTTCCTATCGGCGATGACGAGGACAACGCAGCAGAAGGGCGTACGTACGCGGACACCATTCCGAAGTACGACGAGCGAGACGAAGAACAAGACGCCGCCGCCATCAAGGATGATGTCAAGGTTAAGCAAGCCGAGAAGGTCGAGGAAGAATCCAACTTGGACGCGAAAATTCTCACTCAACTCAACAAAAAAGGTGTTTTTGGTACCAAAGGTGGCTTGATTGGCGGATCTCTCCATATTCCTGTGAAAGGAACCCACGACACGGGAAATCTTGAAATCATAGTTGGCGATGTCAAGATTTTTGCACACGTTGACGTGGTGAGTGAAGGCTCTAAATATCTCAAGCAGCTTATCGAGATGTCTCCCCTGACTGCGGCGCTTCAGCGTACTCCGGATGTGGCGAAGCTTTCTCGTAGTTATCATCCATGGTTTGGCGCGGCACTCGCTGCACTTGTGCAGTTGATGTATTACATCGCCGTCGTTGTAGCCTTCACAGTTCGGCGCATGGTTGCCCCACAAAAGGATGCGATGAAAACTCTTGTTCTAAAAGATGCGAATGTTCCTGTGGTACTTGCGGCATTACGCTGGATTTACCAGATTCCGGTGCATCCTCAGCCGGAAATTTTGTTGGAATTATACGAACTCGCATCGCGGTTGAAGATTGACGGTTTGCCCAGCTATTGCATCGGTCGTTTGCGCAAGGAGTTGAACGTCGAGCTCGCGGCGTCAGCGGCGAAAGTTGCGTTTTTGTCTCACAATGCCACTCTCTGGAAAGCATCTGTCAAGATTGGACAACAAAAGTGGAATGAAGTTAGCCACACCGATGGCTTCGTCGAGCTTACGACCAACGCGCCAGCAATAGCGCGGGACTACTCCATGGCAATCCATGAATCTGTGGTGTTGCCTGGATATAGTGTGTTCTCAACGCATTAGGGAGTTGTTCTGTACCGCTGTAATTATACATATAATACTAAATTGCTAAATTTAAACTACGTTTGTCCATCCCGCTTGAAGCATCTGGTTGAAGCTACGAGCAGAAATGGATGGGTCATTGAAGAGTCTTATAGAACCATCATACGCTGCGGCAAGTAAATTTGTATTATCTGCCGTGAGAACGAGTTGAGTAATCTCAGATTGAGACTCAAAGTCCCAGCGCTGACGTACATTTAATGAAGGTAGATCGAACGCAATAACGGCAACCTGACCATTCACCTGCGCAGTGCCCGCCGCTAAGCGATATCCATCACTTGAAACGGTCATTGTGGTCAATTTTGGACATTTTTCAATCAAAGACATGGAAGTGATGATATCACCATTGATTGACGCGACTTTAATCGTCCATGTTCTTTCATTCCATACAATTACGAAACCTTCATCCGAAATTGCGCACAGCGAGCCAGCAAGCGAAGGAATCTTGGTGAAGAGCTGACCCTTCATGATGGAATAGAACGATGCTCCCGCGAACGGACTCACCGCGAGCAATAAATCTAAATTCGTGTTCAATGCGAGTGAAGATATTGCTTCACCGTGACCTTTACATAGGCTGATTGGCCCTTTCAAAGTCGCCTTGGTGAAGACGTTTGTAGCAACGTCTGCTGCAGTTTCAATGACATCTGCCACTGTCGAGCCATCGTTAAAAATGTTGTTCTCATTGATTCGAATGATTGGTGCGATCGTCTCGCGCACATTCTCGCCAATGGTTACTTTCTCTGTGGGGAGCTTTACGAGCCAGATACCCACAGTACCATCTGCTGAGCCAGTGGCGAGAACTCTACCATCCTTGGAAAGCTCGAGAGCGACGACTGGCGCACGATGTCCAATTTTCGCATTCTCCACCGCTCCAGTCTCGTTGTTGTACATCTTTAAAGAGTTGTCAGCGTGACCGGCAACGATCAAGAATCTACCGTTGGGAATAGCGGCACAAGGGAGTGTCATTCTTGAACTCAACAATTTAGGATCCAACTTTGCCGCAAATTTGATTGATTCTGCAACGTCATGAAAGCCAGCTTTTCGCCGAATCGAACCCATGAGCGATCCAAGAGTGCTTTGTTCTTTTGCTGCATCAAATGTAAATGGTACACCTGAAGACCCTGGTAGATTTGGCACGAATCGATGAATTTTCATCTCCAAAGTTGGAGACACGACAACGAGCTGACCAGTCGGGAGCACATTCATAAATGATGCGCGGTTTTCTCCATAATTCGGAACAGGAAGTGCGTAGTTCGATACACCGTTATCGTTATCAAACAACCAGTGGCTTCCTGTAATGGAATCCGCGGCTCGCTGTCTGCCAGGATGAGGCACAGTCAAGAGTTGTGATGGAGTTTGCCCAAAACAAGCGATTTGATCTTGTGTTGCTTTCAACAACAAAGGATCTTTAATGCCTTCTACATCGACTGCGCCTTCGTATGTCATGTAGTAAAAGACATTGCAAGCGGATTCTGCAGCCTTGCCTCGTTGCTTATATCCAAAAATAAGATCTACCCAGTGATGCAAGTTCTTACTCACAAATTCGCTCTCTAACGCTTCCCGCTGCTTCTCCACAAAATCTTCTGGTGACTTTGCCCAAGGAGGAAGCACCGCATCATGAACCTTTTCACCTTTTTGAGTGACGCCAAAGTTAATATTGTTCACATTTTTAAACATCTCTGGTAAGTAAAAGAATTCTGGTATGAGTTCTTTAACATCACTCATGTCATTGTAACAACTCTTCCACGTTGACGCGACACTATGGAAGAGTCTGTCGGCGTGATCGAATTTTCCACCTTGAAGCTCGTATGCGAGCGTCGTGAATGGATCAATACGAAGAAGATAATAGAGCACCGTGCCAGAAGAGCTGTAGTGACTGCCATAATGAAATTTTGGAATTTCAGGATCGTCAAAGAATTCGTAGCGTTCCTTTATCCTCTCCAGTCTCGTCGGATTTAATGCCCCAATAGGCTTTCGTAAATCTCGATACACCGCGGGATCATTCAAATCCAACGTTTCTGAAGTATAATCCGTTATAACCCAAGGAAATACGGGATACTGCGTGATGTCCTGATAGCTTCTCCCGGCGAGTGTATTGAGAGCCATGAGGTAGTCAAAGTTTGAAATCTCGCGCCGAATCCATCTTGAAGTTATGTCGCTCTTGCGCAGTAGTGCCTCTGGCTTGCTGGTTTCCAAGTACAATGGTATGAAATTTTTCGGGCGCAGTTTGATCAACACTCTGAAAACTTGTCGTCTTTGTTCTGCGGAACCAAAGTCAATGAAGTACGTTTGTCGGTCAAGCATGAATAATTCCAAAGCACTTCGGCGTAGTAAATATCTCCTACTTTGTACTTGATGAAGAGTCTCTAATGGCCATACCCAAGCGCGTGAAGCATCAATAGTGGTAAATGTCATTTCAGAGTCAGAGATTGCAAATTTGCCGGCAAAAAGTTCCAAAGGTGTAACCATTGTCGCCGCACACTCATGATTTGACTTCTTGACTTCACCGAGATTTGCCGCGACAGCTAAAGCAGCAGTAGCGGCCATCACTTCGTTCAACTCTTCTTTATTGACGGATTTTTGAGGAGTCAACAATATTTCGTCATCTTCGTCATCAGAAATATCAACTTGTTCTCGAACAGGAAGCTTGATTTCTATTGCGTTCTTATCAACTGGCGCCATGTGCGTCAAGCGAGGTTTATGAACAGTTGCTGTTCGAGACAGGCGGTAACGTCGACGCCTACCGCTCTCAAATGAGTTGATACCCAATCGCGTGCTTTCTCCTTCATCTTTCACCTTGACCATCAAACACTTTGCGGCTTGTAAATCCCGCATGTACTTTTCCCACGCTTGCTCGCTGCGATTCCTATTTTCGCCTTGAGCCGCAATTGAAAGCGTTCGTCGGGAAGCTTCTTTCGACAGAGCAGCGAGCCATTTTGAAGACATGGAAATGTTGACATATTCGCCTTCCCAAACTTCAACAAATTTCTTGAATGTTTCTGCTCGCGTACGTTGTACAGCTTGCTGCGCACTCAATCTTGCGTCCATCGCCCCTGGGCCTCTCGCCAGCATGACACTGTGACGATTATCAGAAATGGCCGCCGATGTTGAAATACATACAAGAGTTTCCTTGATAGTAGTCGACATGAGTAACTGTATCCATTCCTGAGAGCACAACGTCCCTATGGCAGTAGGCATTGTGCTAGAAGCGAGTGCGCGCAATTTTGATCCTATGTCCTTCGTTTCGTTTGGAAAAATAACGTCGCGCCAACGTGCAATGAGAGCAATCAAATACGCCGATATCGCTTTGATGTACACCACGCCACGGCCATCGCTTCGTTTGCAGCGCCAAATCTCATCAAATAGTAAAGCAATAGCACCCGGCGCGAGATGAGCTGACTTGCGAACCGAAGCCGATTGTAAGAACGGGACAAGCAAATTGTGGAGTACCGAGATGCGTTTACCAGAATCACTCATTTGACTCGTGCCCCAAAGTGATTTTGCTTCAAATGCAATCGCATCGGAAATTGACGAATTTCCAGAAGTCAATGAGGTGAGTGTGTTCACAATGTGTGCCGGCATCAGAGGCAAGCCTTGTTCAACTTCCAAGTCGTCCATCGACAGAGTTTCTTCTCGGAAATTGGCCAGCGTGAGTCGAAGGAGCAAGTGCACCAATTCATCGTCTTTCAATAGCGCTGATGATGGAGTGATGGTAGTGCAATCGGTACCAACTAGTATTTTGATTAGTTCTTGTGTCAAGCGCAGTAATTCCAATGAATCCGATGGACGTGCAGGCTCGTCGTGAATGGTGGAAGCATTTGGATCCTCACTAGCTCGGCTTCGCTCAACCCAGCCATTTGCAGACTCAACTGCATGTGCACCATAGCACACGAGAGCATGGGATACTCTATCAAAGTCGTGTGATCCATCGATTTTCACAGAGGCAATCAATCGCAAGTGTGCTTCAACCATATGTAACAAGGCGATGACGTTGTCGTGGGCAATCTTCGCGTCTGTCCCTTGAGGTTCGCGAGTTTTCTTCCTCTGATCATTATCTGAAATACGAATACCTTTCAGTTCGTTGATCATGAATCCAGTTAAGCCTTTTAATATTGCCCGCTGAGTCTCCGCTGTTTTCTTAAAGTCATCTTTTGCGACGAACGTTATCGACTCGAGAACAGACTCGAGCACTCGCCATCCATCTGGAAGTCGCATGGAATGTTGCAGCATGATGAGAAGCAGATCGGCAGCGGCGTCCAATACGTTTTGATTCCGCGGCTGAGACGACGCGAGAAGCTTGATTAACCATTCAGGAAACTCTGGTAACGAGAGTAGCATGTTTCTATTTTCAGCGTACGCACAAGCAAGCAACATTGTGTCTTTAAGAGCTTCATGCGTGACGTCATCTTCAGCATCAGACAAAGTCCACAGCATAGATCCAAGCATACCGCCACTGATGAGTCTCGCTGGCTCGGTCATGTTGATATTTGCCAGATTAATGGAAAGAGACGAGTGCATGATTTGCTTGTACACATCCATCGTAATCAGTTTGGACGAGCCCTTCCGAAAAGCGTGCCTCACGGCCCGTTCGATGCTTCCCTTCGTCACCTTTTTACTTCCACCAATCTCCGTGGTTTTATTCGCGCTCACGCACCCAGTTTCGAGCAAATAACCAAACAATTGAACGCAGGAGGCAAATAAATTTTGTACACCATGCAACTCATCGTCGAATTTTCCTCGTAGAGCGAGCGCTCTGACGAGTCCCATGCACACTTCCACCCCGCCGTGATCCACGAATGCGAATAAAAACTCATTTGCGCGTTCCGTGTTGGGGGAGATGATGATTGAATACACGAGCTTCACAGTTGCGGCAAGCATGTGAGGACATGGACATTCCGCGAGAAATCCGACGATTATCTCCACTTTTGAAGACATTCGCCCACTTGTATTCGTCAAAAGACTCACAGAAACAAATAATTCATCAATCAATGAAACTGCTTCGGCTTCTGTGACGCTTAAAACTCCAGAGTCATCCATGACGGATTTTGCGGAGTTACTGTGTAATATGCCGCCCATTATAGATGACTTGGGTGATAACCACCTGCGACCGTTGTCCAATAGTGTTTGCAGTGCAGAGACTTCTTGCATGAGATCCGGGTTGGTGTTGCACATGGAAGAACAAATGCATAAAATACGCTTGATCATGCGAACTCCAGAGCCCGTCCACGGCGTGAAATCGAGAATTAAAGATGAGCACAATTGCTTTGAGGCTTGCTTATCTTGCTTGCATACCGACAACAAGTACTCCAAGGCATCGATGATGGCTTCTTCTTCGTCTCCTATGCTACTTTGAGAAAAGTCTTTCAAATCCCGGCGCAGCCCATCGAGCGCAAATGGCAATACGTGCGCGAGCAAATTTGATACATTGTTCTCTGCCAGAGCTTTTACGTTCTCTGCATGCAAGTCGCAAGCACCAGCAAGTATACCGATGACTGAACGAATGGACGATCCGGCAGACGCAAAATCTTCGTAAATTTGAGAGGTTTCAGGCTGTAAGTGTTTTGATCCGACCAAAGGACACGCCAAAGGAAGTACAACCGCTGGTCCTCCACTGGCTGCTGCCCATATGGAGTCACGTAAAAGCGTTCGCCTTGCGTGTGATGTACCGCCTAAAAGAGCAGCTTTTGACTCCACAGCCATTCCATGTGGCGAAATGTCTACGACGCTATTTTTACTCGCCATCCTTGGGTGTAAAACTTGCAAAACAGTCGACGCGAGAACTCTGTCTAGGACAAGATTCTCATCTAAATCTGCTAAACTCTCTGGATTAGTCGGATTCTTTTCATCGACCGATGGAAATCTCGGAACATACGATCCCCCTCGTGAGGCTAGTGCTTTCATGGCATTCCCTCCCAGTGCCTGTTTGAAAATGTAAACGGGGCCTAAACTAGCAAACAACGCACACTGGCGACGTTTCCGCTGCATACCAGCCATGGCTGCCGGTGGATTGGTACCTACGCAGCAAAATCCTAGCGGTCGACTGATTTTTGGAAGATCGAAATTATGCGTTTCTACTAGGGCGCCATTGACGTAAAGTCTCGTCTCTGCCGCACCCGTACGCACTGTCGCGGGTTTGTGCTCAATGCCCAAACAAAACCATCGTTTGAGTGGAAATTTATACGAGAAAGGAATAGTCAGTCTCGATTCCTTCAAGCCATTCGTCTCTAATATCAAGAATTCTTCATGGAAGTAGCACTCAACACCTTGGCCCTCAGCAGATAAAAAGCTAAATAGCCGTGGCATGTGCACTTCGCTGTCTCCAGCGGCAGCAGCCGCAACCGCCGCCGCCGTGAGCGGAGAAGCATCCACAACCTGAGATGCAGATGCTGCCGCCGCATAAGACGCCGCAGATGCTGTTGTAGACTCGGAAGCGGATACACTCTCTAAATATACCCACGTCACGAAACCCAAACCTTCACTAAATGGCCACTTTGGCTGTGCCGAGCCCAATATGCCACTACTTTCTCCATCAAGAAGGAAAATATCGGACGGCCCACGACTAAATCTCAACTGCAGCGTCATATTGAGCTGGTCAAGGAGAAAACTCTTCGCGCTCGGTTCGTTATCTGCTGCATATCTAAGCCAAGAGGTAAACTCCAGCGTTGACGTGGCGAATGCGGCGACGCGACGCACGCATTCTGCCGCTAATTTGATATCTCCATCACCTTTGCCATCTTTATTCGTCTTAAGCAACCTGTTCAGCACGCTAAGTAGTGCTTCGAGTCCGTCGGCTTCCCACACGGTCTGACAGTTCCCCATATACGAATTCAACACGTGACTGATGCCCCGTAGTAGCACGCCTCGATGACTCGGTCCATACTTTGTCGCTGGCATCACTTCCAATATCTTTGCCCCCAAGATAACGACTTGTGCATCACATCGCGCACTTGGAACGTCCATGACTTTATCTTCCTCTTCGCTTTCTTCATTTTCTTCCCGTGCACCAGCAATCGCCGCTTCGCCACCCATGTGTTCGAGAAGTTTGATTACTAACACCGCAGACGCATCCTCATCGCCGCTCGTGGCTATCGCTCGCAACCCCTCGAGCGCGCTATTGGACGGTGTTTGCGTGTACTCGACTATCAATTGTTCTATTGCTTCTTCCTCGCGCGAACTCGACATCCCGAACGACGACCGGCGCCTCCGATCGTCGTCGTCGGGCTCGTAGTACTCCTGGTCAAACTCGAGAAGGAGCTCCATGGTGTCGGTCGACGCGTGCGCTCAACGACGCACCAAGACGCCTTGCGCGTGCGTGTCGGTGTCAGTCGCAGTCGTATTCGCCCACGCGTCGCTCGAACGAGATTGTTGGTCTCACCCACGCAACGGCGCACCGCAATGCAGTCGAACACACACCTCTGGAGGAGCAACTGTCTGGGAGCAGGCACAACCCTACGCGCGCGCGCGAATGCGTGCGAGAGCTTTTTATTTGGTTGTTCGACACACACAAAGTCGCTCTAAACGCTCGCACGTCGTGCAAAATGACATAACTTAGTAAGACTATGGATCTAATTACAACCTAGGGGCAATCCAAACGAGTGCTTTGCGCTTATTCGCGGTCGGAGCCAGCGCCCCGTCCTCCTCGACCCCCGCGACCGCGGCCACCTTCTCCACGCCCACGGCCACGTCCTCGTCCTGCCGTCTGCGGACGACTCGCTGCACGCTTAAGATTTTCTTCTTCCACCTTTTCCAGTACTTCATCCGGCACGCAGATGTACTTGATCGTGTTCCCCCGGACGTAACACTCCGCCATGCGCCAGAACCGATCACCATCCTTACTCGTACAAATCACCTCTTTCAAGTGCACATTCATCCACGTATCGCACGACACCAAGTTCCCATTATACGTCTCTCCATTCTTAAGCTCCACTAACATCGGGTTCCCGCATGCCGTCTTCAGTAGCGACAAGGGTAACATTATTATAAAGTTTCCAAATCCAAATCCTCCAAGCGATCGTGCGCGTTCACGCCTCGGCTATGCGCGTTCTTCCCGCCCCTACCCCTCGGATGGGTGCGTGTTGTGTGTTGTGTGTGTGTGTGTGTGTGTGCGCGTATGCGTGTATCCGTGCGAACACCGACGCGTGCGCGCGTGCGTGTGTGACGACAAGCGACGACGATGACGGGACAATTCCTTTGCGGCGTGCCCAACCAGCGGCGGTGCCTTTGCTGCGGGCGTCTGTCGGGTGTCCCAAGACGGCGCCGCAGAGGACGACGCGAGGTGAGGCGATGTTCGTACCTGTGGGGATAAAAAAGCTCACCAACGTCGCCATCGTGCGATATAAATCCCACGGCACGCGATTCGAAATCGCGTGCTACAAGAACACCGTGCTGGCGTACCGCTCGGGGTTCGAAAAGGATTTGGACAATGTGCTGCAGTCGACGCAAATTTACGCCAATGTCAGCAAGGGTGTGTTTGCTAAGGATGAAGATTTGATCAATGTGTTTGGGACGAGTAATCAAGAGGCGATATGCGTGATTATATTGCAAAAAGGTGAGCTTCAAGTGAGCGACAAGGAGAGAAAAGCTGAGACGGAGCACGTGTTTCGGGACGCCGTGATGACTTTGGTGGAGAAGTGCGTCAATCCAGCGACGAATAGACCGTATCCGCCAGGGATGATTGAAACCGCATTACGTGATATTCACTTTAGCGTAGACCCGAAGCGAAGTGCTAAGCAACAAGCACTAGAGGCGCTACCAAAATTGCAAGAAATTTTTCCAATAAAGCGCGCGGCGATGCGCTTCAAGGTGAACGTGCGCTCGGACAAGGAACAGGAGCTCATGGGTTTCATCGGCGAAAATGATGGCGAAATTGAAACGCATAATGTAGGATCTATCGAGGTGAGCTTGACGTTTACGGTCGACCCCGCCAAGTATCGCGCATTCGATAAGTTTGTCAAGGATGTCAAGGGACGGTTGGAAGTCGTGACGCTCGCCGTCATGGAGGAAGGAACGTCTTCTGGAACTTTCGATGAGGATACGATGAAGTCTACGGTGAAGCAAGCAGAGCTTGACAAGGCCGAGGAAGCACTCGCCAAGATGGAGATATCGCGCCCAGTGGTAGCGAGAGCGGCACCAGATGTCCAACGTCGAGCGACGCACTTGGAAACGCTGAGCTCAGACGACGCAAACATTCTCGTCAAACGTGGTCCAATCGCAGCGTTACCAGAAGAGCACGAAAGTAGGCGCGAGCGATTCGCGGACATTGACAAATATCAAGAAGGATGGGAAGTCGAGCTTCGTGCCCGCGAGGGATCGTCCATCGTAGACGCAGTGTTTTACTCACCTGAGGGAGACTTGTGCAAAACGTACGCTGACGCTCGTCGCAAAGCCATGGCTGCGGCAAAGAGTTGATTGAATTGTATAACTAGAAATGTGTGTATGAACAATAGCTAAAATAAAAGATTTGTGAATGTTTATGCTAGTCGTCAGAGTCAACCAAGTCGGTAATCTCGCTTGAGCTGATATCTTCGTCGTCCCCAATGTCCATGGCATTTTGAAGTTCAAACGTCGAACGTTGTTGCAAGATGGCTGCCGGATCTTCCTCGACAAGTTCTGGCACGGTAGATCCAGTGCGATCGGCAATCTTCGCTACACGCTCGAGATCAGTCTCGTCGTCACCCAGCATACGCCCAATGGATTGTAAGAACTCCTCCGTCGTCAGCGGAGGCGGCCCCATGCCAGAAAAGTCATACGGAAACCGCGGGTCGTACACTTCCACGCTAACGCTCATCATCTTTCTACGCATGTCTTCTGGGAAATTGATCATTTCCATGATTTTATCATGATCCCACGCCGACTCATCGTCCTCAATCTTCGACTTTAATCGAATATCATCCGCCATTGACATGAAACGCTGCCCCGCAACCTCCTCGCGCGTCTTTGCCATGGCTTGTCGCTGCTCTTCTCTCTTCGCCTCCTTGTACAACTTGATTTTTTCCTCGAACGGGTCAAACTTCGCGGGTGGTTTCGTAAACGACACAAATCTCGGTGGATCCAAGAAATCGGACTCTGGTTTCGTCGCATCCCAGCACGGCCACGGCCCTTCCTCCATCGTCTTGCGCGTGAGAACCTCCCACGGCGGCGGCTCATCGCTCGTAGAATGGTCCGGATCATACATCGTCCACGCTCGCGCCTCTTCAATAAACTTTGCATACTCCTCCTCCTCATCTGTCACCTGTCGTTCATTCCGTCGACCCTCCGCGACGCGCGCGACGTGCGCACGCCGTCGCTCACCCGCCTGCTGGCGGCGACGAAAACCTCGCCCGGCGGCGGCGAATCCAGCCGTCGTTCGCGTCGTCGTCGACGTCGTCGCCGGCACAGCCACCGTCACGCGGTGCATCGCGTGCCCATACATCGCATACATTCCTTGTCGTCCTCCGTCGCACCACAGCGCACACGCGTCGAGTCGCGCGAGGCGGTGGAGCGCGAGGCGGGCAGTGGCGCATTGGTGCACTTTTTCACCGCAGTCGTTGCGCACAGGTTGTTCGCAAAGGTTGTGGACGCCACAGTGCGCGGGCGATGTTGTTCGCGTCGTCGTTGAGCGCGGCGAGACAGTGCGCGATGGCCACCGTGCGAGCGTCGGCGGCGTCGACGTCGACGTCGACGTCGGCGTCGGCGTCGGCGTCGGCGTGCTTGGCGCAGCGCGCGGGGTGTCGAGCCGCGTGGTGGCTGCGCGGGAACGCCGTGCGAGGTGTGCGCGGGGGCGTCGCGCGGGCGAATGGAGATGAGGAAGGGGAGGACAGTGGTGATGCTCCGGCGCGCGCGACGCAATCGGCAATCGTGGTGCCGATGAAAGGTCCGAAGCAGCGCTTGGATGAGCTCACGGTGGCGAGGAACCCAGAGCTGAGTCGCACGGTGGTGCAGAGTTGGATTGCGCAAGGCAAGGTACTGGTGGATGGACAGCCGATTACCAAGGCTGGGACGAAGGTTAAGCCGAGCGTGAAAATTGAAGTGATCGCAGAGCAGCCCAAGTTTGTGTGCAGAGCTGGATTGAAGTTGGAAAAGGCGTTGGCACATTTCAACGTCGACGTCTCCGGTTTGACTGCGTTGGATTCGGGGTTGAGCACAGGAGGATTCACCGATTGCTTGCTGCAATCAGGTGCGAAGAAAGTATATGGCGTCGACGTGGGGTACGGTCAAGTTGCGGAGAAGATTCGTCAGGATGAACGGGTGGTGTTAATGGAGCGCACAAATTTGCGTTACGTCAAAGAGCTCCCAGATGTCATCGACATTGTGACTTTAGATTTATCTTTCATCTCTGTTTTGAAAGTTTTGCCGGCAATTTGCACAGTGTTGAAGCCAGGTGGAACGTTGTTGGTGCTCATCAAACCACAATTTGAAGCCAAGCGGTCGCAGATTGGCGCAAAAGGTGTGGTGCGAGACACGAATGTTCACAAAGAGGTGATTGAAAACGTCATCGAAGGCGCCAAAGTTTTCGGGTTTCAGTATCTCGACCACACCGTGTCTCCCATCAAGGGCGCAAAAGAAGGTAACACTGAGTTTTTGGCACATTTCAAGCTTTCCGATAACGGTCCGCCGCCTGATGCATTGACCAACGTCGGCGACGACGACAGCGACGACGACAGCACTGAATGATTCAGCTTCGGCAACGGTGAAATATTGCGAGACTTTGTTAGCATCTAGACTATATAATATAATATTACTCGTGACTAATGTTGTGCGTGACTACGTGCTTATTTTCCCGCCTGAGCTTCCGCTTGTTCTTGCATTCGAGCTCGAAGAAAGTCTTGCACCAAGAGCAGTTGCTTGCGCTTGGTTTGCACGAGAGACATCAACTTGTCCATGTTTTCCTTTATAAAGTTAACCTTGCGCTTGCAGTAGTCCACGCCCTTTTCAGAATCATGCTCGATAAAGTACCCCGTGCCTACATCGAGTAAAACCTTGTCTGTGCGCGCTATCTTACCCGGCACGTACAACGATTCGGTGAGCGGCACCAACATGTCCTTGCCAACCTCCTCCTTGCTCAGCGTTTCAATGGCTGTCCCCGAGGTGTGATATCGGCTCACCGCCTTGGAAAGCATTTGCAGCGATTCAGAGTACGATGTCACTTCTTGGCGAAGTTGTTCATCGGCAGACTGCGCGCGAAAGACGACCGCTAGCGTCAGCACGGGACGACGATGGATGATTGTTTCGGCGCGCAAACACAGAGCGAGCGAGCGCGGGACGACGACGACGACGGCGGCGGCGGTGCGCGCGGACGTACTTTGAGCTGATCGAGAGTTGCCGTTCGCAAGTCCAAAGTCGCTCCAGACATGATTTCGACCTAGGTGCACGAGGCGTCGTGTGAGGACAGCGTGGTCAACGCGAGTTGTGAAGATCGGCGGTCAACATTTTTGAGTGCGCAACGCGCGCTAACGTATTATTACACGAGTGGTGAAAGGAACTAGTGGTGATTGAGCACGTCTTCTTCGCGGCCGTCGGGATAAATACGTCGCAGAGCACCTTCTGGGAACAAAATTTCCTTGTACTCATGCAAGCCATGAAGTTCAACTTGACCCGTCGACACAAAGTGATACAACTCGGCGCCGGTGGATGGGTGCGTGGTGTGCCACGTGTCAACCTCAGCGTAGAAATACTCTACGGATTCATCGGGATATCTACGCCTGACATCACCATTGGCGAAGTACACCGTCACAATCGTACCTGCACTCGAAGGAATTACCTCTTTGATGGTGCCATTGAGAAATTTGATCAAGCGTCGGCTGTCGTTGAAAACGCGCTCGGTGCGTCCATCTTCGTGGGCGATTTCCTGAATGAGACCTGATGTCGACTCGAGCGTGGCTTTATCACTTGTACTCGGTATTGGGTCGTGTACGGTTGGCGGCGCGCGCGCGCGCGCGATTTCTTGGCCGTTGTCACGTTTTGGAGACGTCACCAACGCTCGGTTTGAGCGCGACGATTCAAACGCTCGTTCAAACGAAGACGCAGCTGTCTGAGCGGCTACAGCACGAGAAGGCGTAGACTTGGCCGAAGTTTGGCTCGCGACTTGATTCTTCTCTTCTAATCGTCGTTTTTCGAGGCGAAGCTCGCCTACTTCAGTGGTGAGATCGACAATTTGTTGTCTCAATCTATCCGCGGTCAACTTTGCGCGTTTCTGTTGAGCGGCGAATTCTGCCTCGTTGCGCTCGAGTTGTTCGCGCAAGAATTTAGCTTCATTTCGCTCTTCTTTCGTTGGCAATGCGAGCATGCGCTCTCTGTCTCTGGCTAGCGCCGCCTTTTCGCGCTGTAAGCGCTGGCGCTCCTCTTCGCACTCGGCACGAAACGACTCTTCGAGCTCTACCCGTCGCGCCTCAAACGCCGCCTTTTCTTGCGCAAACTCGCGTCTTTCATTTTCTAAACCAACCTTTGCGCGGGCAATCGCCTCGCGCTCAATGACGAATGCATCGGCAGCGTCCATATTGTTCATTTGTGTGCTCGTCGTACGCCTAGGTGACGGCGAATGGTTCGCTTTCACGTCTTCGCCAGCCGCAAAGCGCGCCTCCAACGCTTCGAACTCGCGCACGTCGCGTTCGCTCTGCGTCTTGAATGTTCGCCATGCACGCATGACATCACCGTCATCATTTTCGTCTCGAACAGATGTTTGAGTCTTCACCACAACCCCTCTACTCGGTGTCGTCCCTTTAGACGCGCTATTATTCGACACTCGTCCTCGTCCTCCTCGTCCTTCGTAATCTCCGCCGCTCGAGTCGTCATCCGTAAACGCGTACCTCCCCTCGTTCGCCAGCGTCAACGGCTTCAACGCGCTATCCACCCTCGCTGGTATATTCGCATACGATGGTGACTTTTTCGGCGTCACCGACGTTCGCATCGCTCGTGATCCCTTCTTCAAGAAGCTCTTCGTCGGCGTCGGCGTTGACTCCGTCGCATTCAAATCTCCATCACCGTCACCCATCGTCGTCCTCCTCCGCGCGCGTGGCGTCCCCATGGTCGCCTCCTCCTCGTCCTCGTCGCCATCGATGTGTAATCGTAATAAATCGTCCCACGTGCGTTGGGCGTGTCCGTTGATCGGCACGTCGTCCAGCGACATCGTGCCCGTCCTGTGCGTCCTCGTCTGTCGCGCAAACAGTCCCAGTCCCGCGGTGCGCGGTCCGGTCCGGTCCAGCGGCTGTGCTGGTGCTGGTGCTGGTGCTGGTGTGGGACGCAGGCGCGGGACGTTCGTTCGTCCTCAGTCGCCCGCGCGAGGAGGACGTGATGAGGACGACGACGACGACGACGAACGTGAGTCATACGATACACACACACATCACGCGTGCGACGACGAGGACGAGGACGAGGGTGATGGTGCGGGCGAAGCGGCGCGTGGCTGGGGATGACCACGTGCTCGCGAGCGAAGGCGACGATGGGGTGAGCGACGACGAGCGTGCACGAGGGGTAGAGGCGGTGTCGTGGGCGGTACAACATGGGTTGATGATTGCGAATGGTACCAGTGGTGGTGGTGGGTTCACGCACGCGCCGATATCAGCCGCACCGACGGCGTTTCCGCGGGACGCGTTTGCGCTCGCCGAAGAGGTTTCGCCGGCGTTTGCTGAATTGTATGATAAAGTATCGAGAGATGATGCGTTTTTGCGACAAACGTTAGGGAGGGCGATTAAAAATGACGATTTCACGGCGGCTTTATGGAAAGTGTATGAAGAAAGCGGTGGTCAGGAGGGCAGAGTAAACGCCGAAGTGGCGGTGCTGCGTTCTGACTACATGCTCGACGTTCCGAGCGGGTTGCCATTGCAAGTCGAAGTGAACACCGTGAGCACGAGTTTTATGGCATTGGGGAGCAAAGTGAGTGCAATGCATCGACATTTAGCCGTTTGGACGGGCGAAGGGGGGAACGACTTGGATTCAATTCCCGAGAATGACGCGCTCGCGAGCGCCGCCGATATTCTCGCCCAGGGATGGAAAGCGACGGGGAGTAAAGGCAAAGTGTTGATGGTTGTACAACCCGGCGAGCGAAACATCTTTGATCAGCGCTTGATTTCTCAGCACATGTTTGAGCATCACGGTGTGCGCACTGTTCGTGCGACGTTGGCTGAAATTAACGCCGAAGGTTCATTGAGCGCTGACGGTTCGTTGCAATTTCGAGGCGACGACATCGGATTAGTATACTTTCGAGCTGGATACACACCAAATGATTACCCAACCGATGCCGAGTGGAGTGCGCGCATGTTGATTGAAAAATCAAACGCGTTGAAGAGCCCGTCGGTGGCCATGCATCTCGCGGGTTCGAAAAAGGTGCAACAAAAGCTCGCCGAAGCCGGCGTTCTGGAGCGCTTTATGCCAGAGCAAGCCAAAAAAATGCGCCGAGTGTTTGCTAACTTGTACTCTTTAGATGGAGACGAAGGTGACGAAGCGGTGAAATTGGGATTGGCTAATCCTGCGGGGTATGTGTTAAAGCCTCAACGCGAGGGTGGAGGCAATAATCTGTACTCTGAGGAATTGCGCAAACGTCTTGAACAAGGCGGAGACTTGGGTGCGTTCATTCTCATGCAGCGTATTCTTCCGCCATCTCATCAAACGCTCGCTATTCGCGCCGGCAAAGTCATGAAACTCGAAACGTTATCGGAATTAGGTATTTATGGTAGTTATCTTAGAGTTGGTGACAAAGTCGTAGTCAACAAGCGCGGCGGTCACTTGTTACGGACAAAAGCGGCTACTTCCGATGAAGGTGGAGTCGCCGCTGGCTATGCCGTTTTAGACTCACCCAGACTGGTGTAATTCATTAGTATGATTTTTAGCAGCATACCTGCACCTGCCAAGTCCAATTTTGACTACATTCGCACATGCGCAGAAAATAAAATCCGACGTGTCGCAGTGCGTGGTATCAATAAAAAAACAAAAAAGCGCGAGTTTATTGACACTCCGCGACTCGTGCACAATGTCGCCGTGCGTCGACGCGTGGGCCAATAGCGACGATGACGATGAGCACAACGACATGCGTTCGAAGTCATCTCATGATGAGCTCGTCGCCGATGCTGATGCCTATCGAAGAAAAGTACGCGTGCGCACCCGGCCGAGCGCCGTCACATCGTCGAAGACTTTTCGCACCTCGCACGTCGTACTGACCACGAGCGTCGTCGTCGTCAATATAGCACCACACCGCAGGATATGTAGAGGGACTAGAGCAGGGCAAGAGCGAAACCATTCAAGCTGGGTTCAACGAAGGGTTTGTTCAAGGTGGAAAGATTGGGTTTGAGTTTGGGCAACTGAAAGGCGCGGCGCAGTCGTTGCGTATATTTAGCCAACAAGCGACTGGGTCAAATGCATGGTCGGATGCCGTTGTAGATTGCGATAAATACCTAAGCAAGACTTCTACGGTGAAGGCGTTGAAGGCGGCGCATGCTGAATCCCAGGTTGAAGGCGAAGGCGTGGGTGAGTTTGCGCAAACGCTATCAAACGCGCGAAGAGAAGTTGAATCTGTTGGAATCGATCTTCACGATTATCCCGGTGGAAATAGCGCTACGGCGTAAAAGTAGAATAGAAATCGATAGCTACAGTCAGAACTTGTATTTAGAAGTATAGAGTGAACACATGCATTTATGCGTCGACTAAGCGGCTAAGGGACTGAATCAGGTGACGAAGGTTGGCACGCGTAGACGGATCTCCCGACACACTGCTAATGTCACCACTCACTTTTTCTACGTGTTGAAGCGTTTTCGTGAGCGTAGAAATCGATTGTCGAAGAAGCTCTTGGTTTTCGTCCGTCAAAATCGCTTGCTTGAGTTGGCGAATATCAGAGACGGTTGCCGACGTTTGGCCAGCGAGCAACTCAAGCGTATCCAACGTACCCTGCTCGTTCACACCCTGCATCATCGGGCGAAGCTCCTGAGCAATCAAAGCAGCCTCGCGAAGAAGCGGTTGTAACGTAGTCATCATCATTCGGGCGCTATCTGTAGTGTCAAACATCTTGTTCATACCGTCTTGTCGTTCCATTTCACGCGCAAGCTTGGTACAAATACCAACAAGTTCATCCATACTAACGCCTGGATGACCCTTGATCTTACCGCGATCGCACACAATCACTCCTTCTGCTTCGCAACCCGAGTCCAAAGGCCCCCATTGAGCGACAGGGATCGGAATAGCGGGTGTGATATCGATGATGGTTTCTGCAATCAAACCGCTTTGGTTTGCCTCAATCAGAGAGTTGCGCGGAATAGGAACGTTCTTGTCATCCATTTCGACCAAGACCTCAACCTTCTCCAAACTCGGTTGCACACTCAACACAGAGCCAGCCTTTACACCACGAATGCGAACGTTTGTACCGACTTGGATACCGCACGCCACCGGGAATTCAATAAAAGCCTGATACGAGTTCTTGCGAGCAAAGCTTAGCAACCCTTGGATCCATCCATACAAGAGAAACGCCAAACTAACACCAGAAATCATAAATAAACCAACACCACCTTCCCACAATCGCGTGCGCCCGAATCCAAAGTCTTGGAGAGGTTTTACGATGCGCGCAACGACACCCATTATCAAACTCGCCGGCGTGCTCTTCGGTCTGTCCTTATCTTCGACGTCCGTTGCATCGGTATCATCCCCCGAAGACATATCCTCACTACCCGCGTGCACGCGCACATCACGCCACCACGCCCGAGATCGCGCGTCTTGCACGTTTTGAGCACGGACGTCACCTTCGATCGAGCCTCGAAACAGCCTCGTCACCACACCTCTCCGTGCCCCCATGCGCGCGTCAACCGTCGTCATCGCATCGCGCGAAGGCGCGATCGCACTGAATTGCGCACCCCATCGTTCGTGTGCCGCGCGCATCGCGATGCGCGCGCGAACGCCGCTCGATTTCGTCGAAAGCGACACCGAAGCGTCGTATCCGTTGCCCGTGCACGCGGTGCGTCTCGCGTGCGCCACGACGACGCGCGTCGACGTCGTCGAGGACGACGACGGTGACGGCGACGACATCGATCGCGCGTGCGTGCGAGCGTACGCCCGCGTGTTCATCGTAAGCGACATCGGTCGCGTGCGAAACGACGACGTGTGTCGCGCCCGGGCCACGCCACGTCGCGAGATAACGACAGAATGAAAAAACACAAAGGGAGGTTCTGAGGGTGGTGCGGGTTTAGACGACCAATGAGGACCAGGGAGGGGGGGGACTGAGATGTTGGCGCGCGCGCGAGAGAGCGCGCAGCAGACGCAGCATTTGGAAGTGACACGAGCGCTATTCGCCGCATTACAAAACTATTCATTCTAGTTACCACCTATGATGCTTTATGCTTTCTTTTTCTTCGGCGGACGCTTGTGTAACGTCGGATTAGCGCCGTATTGCTTTTGAAACTGGTCGAGTTGCGCGCGTCCGAGCGCGACATCCGCCGGGGCTTCAGTGATTGCGGAAACATCCGGGATACCCACGAGTGACTTGAATCCCTTATTACGAGTCACTAAGGTTTGGAATCCCGAAAAGGTGTTGGATGTGATCCAATACACGAAGACTCCTTGTGGGAAGCTCGCGGTGAGCGGAACCATTGCGACTGATAACGCGCGCAAGAACCACTTCATCGACATGCTTTGCTGGGTATTGGCTTGCATTCCTTCGACCGCACCAAGCTCTACTGAAGCTAAAAATGATAATGAAGACAATATGGGCAAAGAGTAAGTTGGGTCAGCGATGGAGAGATCCATGTACATTGCTGGGCCACCCGTTTGAAATGACGGAACGCCCGCAGCCATCTTAGAAATAGCAAAGTAAAATGAAATGAAAATCGGAGCGTTGATCAAGATTGGTACAAAGCTCTTGAATGGATTCGCATCGTACTTTTTCCACACCTGTTGCATCTCTTTGTAATACGCCGCCGCTAGCTCCGGGTCTTGTGACGGGTTCGATTTCATCTTTGACTGCAGAGACTCAAGCTCGGGCTTGGCCAATTGCAGCTTAGCCGTATTTTTCATCTGCATGACGATCAAAGGAAACGTAACAGTTCTAATAAATACCGTCGCCCCAATGATAGCCAACCACCACTCTAAACCGTGTGCGACATGAAAGTATTCCATGGCGTACATCAAAGCTGCCGTCGTGGGCCAACTCGCTGAAGCAACTGGAACTACCTCGCTCGCCAACGCCGCAGCTACTGGTGCGAGTTCACCTGCAGCACTCAATGTTTCTGCAATAGGCACACTCGTCGTGACTTCCGCAATCGCCTCGCTCGCATTCTTTTTACCAAACCCAAACAACCCTCTACGCTGCGAGGTCACAGCTGACGGCTGCCGTTGCCGTCCCAACGTATCCTCATACCCACTCGCTGCGAACGGCACGGTTAGTGGCGTTCGCACCAATCCACTTTGTCGAGCGCCATAGAACGCGGTCGCAACACGCGTAGTGGTGGAGGAATATCCGCGGTTGTTGTTGACTTGACTAGCGAACGTCTTACCCCCAGCGTGACCATCTTGCGCGTCCCGGTCGTGTGCGACGACGTGCCACAGCGAAGATGCTGAGCGCGACGCGCTCGAACTCCGCCGCTGAGCTAACGCCGCAAGCATGGCGAGAGAAACGAAACGACGTCAACGACCAACCAGCGTTCGCCAGGTTGTGAAGAGTGACAGGTGCGTGTTTCAAGCGTTCCACTGTTGTTGATTTGATGTTGATGTGATTTGTGTTTTGCGTGGGAATTTCAGAATTATTACAAGAAAGTACACAAGAATTATCACGCGCTATTGTCGCTATTTCCTAATCAAAGTGCATCGTCTGCGGTGGCACTCACCAAGCACTCGTCGTGGAACCGCTTCCAAATTTCCACCTTTGAGGCGCCAACTTTCTCTATGATTGGAGCGACTGCCCAATTGCCCCCATCGACGTGATGGACGTGGCCATAGCATGACATAGGATTCAGTTTCGATGCGCTACTCACGAGCTTGGAGACGTCTAACCGAGGTACTAGGTTGGCGAGCGTTTTCACCGTTATCGGAATCAAAGAGTTGTGCGAAACACCCTTGCGTTGGTCGTTCTTCTCAGTCGGTTTCCAAGATATTTGAAGGTAATTCAAGTAGAGATCGTTCAGAACTGTTTGGTCATCGCAATCATCACCCTTTCTGTCGCACACTTGCACCGCCGCCTCGAGTAAGGCTTTCGTAGCCGGGGTCGCTTTGAACGCCGCGAAGCCCATGCAGAGAGAGAATCCCCACTTGTCGTGCGCCTCCTTTGGCCAAGCTGTGCCGAGAGAGTGAAATACATCCACGTCTTCGTCGTTGACTTCATTGAACAACACGTTCGGATCGTAATGGTGCGCAAATATCACATCCAAGTCGGACAGGAGTACGTTTTGTCCGCGTTTCAACTCTCCCAACAGGTAACGCAACCGAAAGTTCCAAAAACTCCCCAAGTCTGCGCCAGGAACCATGGTGAAGTCGGGCGCCCGAATGACGCGCAAACCTGCACGAGTGAGTTTCGAGTAGATTTCGTCATCCACGGCCACGATGTGGTGATAATCGTACCCGAGGTTTTGCAATCTGTAGTACCAAAGCTTGGCGACATCTTCGTACGTCTCGCTCGCAAAGCCCACGATGTGCCACTCCCGCGGCGCGCTTTGCCAATCTCCCATCGCGCTCGCCCTCGAGTCGCGCTCTATATCACGTATGCTACTCAAACCCGCGCCTAGCGCGCTCGCGTGGCCACCATCCGCCGTCCACGTGGTCGTCGCCAACACCCCAACACCTACCGCAAGCAGCATCGCGATCGCTCGCCCGCGCCAGCCTTGGCGCGCAGCGACGTCGCCCCCATGGCGCTCGTCGCCGTCGTCGCCACCGTCGCGCACGAGTAGCCTTTCGGCCTCGGTGCGAGACGTCATGCGTCGAACACTGACGGCGACGACGACGACGACGACCGAGTTTTCCAACTCTGCTCTCCCTCGACAGATTGACCAATCGTGAACCCGCGACGAGCCGTCGGGGCTCGAGGGGGTCAACACCCAATTTCCATCCACCGCCCGGTGGTGCGCACCGCATACGCGCGCGTGCGCGGTGACGTGGCGTGGCCAACTCGACGGCGATTGCGCAGAGTGCGCGCGCATCACAGCGACGCAAACGCGTGTTCGTTGAGGTGTCGTCCGCATAGGGTGTTCAAAGGTTGTACCAAAGCGGGAGTGTTTGGTGTTGCCTGAACGCCGCGCGTGCACTCGCGACTTGGCGCTGAGGCGTGAGGGCGACGTCGAGTCACCATGGCGCGTGGTAAGCATGGGAAAGAGAAAGACCCTGTGGGTTCTGAACCACTCCTAGGCGCGGGTAAAGAGGACTCGGGGGCGTATGGTACAGAGGCGCACGACGACGCTCGCTTCTACATGGGTGTCGATCGCGAGTCCTTGATCAACACTCCGGAAAGTGGCTTGACGGAAGAAGAAGCGGCGAGGCGATTAGAGTTATTCGGCCCGAACCAGTTGAGTGTTAAGGAGGATAACATGTGGTTGAAGTTGGCGCTAGAGTTTGTGCAACCTATGCCGATGATGATCTGGGCGGCTATCTTGATTGAATCCATCGAGACGTACATTCATCAGTCGATGGATGGCCTCGTGGATGTTATTGTATTAGTGGTGTTACAGCTATTAAACGTACTGGTTGGGTTCATAGAAGAGATGAAAGCGGGTGATGCCATTGCGGCGCTTAGAGAGTCACTGAAACCAGAGGCGACGGTGAAACGAGAAGGCCGAGTATACATCATCAACGCCACAAAATTAGTTCCTGGAGATGTTGTAGTATTGGGCGCAGGTGGGGCTATTCCAGCCGATTGCACCATTAGAGAAGGCAAACCTATTCAAGTCGATCAATCGGCGCTCACTGGGGAATCATTACCAGTAGCGATGTTTCCGGGAGCAGATGCCAAGATGGGTTCGACGGTGACGCGCGGCGAAATTGAAGCCACGGTCACGGCTACGGGCAGCCAGACCTTCTTTGGTAAAACCGCAGACTTGGTGCAAGGCGTAGATGAGCTCGGACACTTTGAAAAGGTTCTGAGAGAGATTACGTACATTTTAGTCGCGGTTGGTTTCTTTATTTGTGCGTTGGTGTTTATTTATTTGATTTCCATCGGGGTGGATTTCTGGGAAGTATTAGCGTTTAACGTCGTGCTTTTGGTTGCATCGATTCCTATTGCACTACGAGTAGTTTGCACGACTACTTTAGCTCTAGGATGTCACGAACTTGCAGCGGAAAAGGCCATTGTAGCTCGACTTTCTTCGGTTGAAGAGCTCGCGGGTATGACAATCTTATGCTCTGACAAAACTGGTACGCTTACGTTGAATAAAATGGTACTTCAAGATGATTTACCGACATTTGTTCCGGGTGTTTCAAGAGAAGAAGTTCTCAGACTTGCAGCTTTAGCGGCAAAATGGTGGGAACCTGCAAAGGATGCACTCGACACGTTGGTTTTGAACGCGGTGAACATTAGCGAGTTGGATGTGTTTGAACAAACTGATCACACTCCTTTCGATCCAGTCATCAAGCGCACAGAAAGTACAATCAAATCAAAAGATGGCAAATCTTTCAAGGTCACGAAAGGTGCGCCGCATGTTGTTTTGGACATGTGTGTCAATAAAAGTTCGGTTGGCCAAGAGGTTGAAAAGAAGGTTCTTGAGTTGGCTCATCGGGGCATTCGCTCTCTCGCTGTGGCGAGAACGAAAAACGAAACGAAAGACTTTGAGTTCATCGGTATTCTCACCTTTTTAGACCCGCCGCGACCTGACACTAAACACACCATTGATTGTGCAAATGAATTCGGTGTGAGCGTCAAGATGATTACTGGTGACCACCGAGCCATCGCAGTTGAAACATGCCGAACATTAGGCATGGGTACAAACGTTCTCGGCACTGAAAAGCTTCCTCTGATGAAGGCAGAAGAATTGGAAAAAGCGACTACCTTAGGTCGGGACTATGGAGAGTTGTGTAGAAAGGCGGATGGTTTTGCTCAGGTATTCCCAGAGCACAAGTATCTGATTGTCGAAGCGTTGAGACAGCAAGGGATGTTGGTAGGCATGACTGGAGATGGAGTGAACGATGCACCGGCTTTAAAACGAGCTGATGTAGGTATCGCTGTGCAAGGTGCTACGAGCGCTGCGCAAGCGGCGGCTGATATTGTTCTCACTGAACCTGGACTGTCAACGATTGTCACTGCTATTGTGACGAGTCGTAAGATTTTCCAGAGAATGAAGAACTTCGTCATCTACCGCGTTGCCTGTACCGAGCAACTTCTGTTCTTTTTCTTCATCTCGTGTGTGTTTTATCATCCAAACGAGATCAACGCTGCGTGGCCTTCACACTTTGCTATTCCTGTGATTGCGTTGGTGACCATCACTATTTTGAACGATGGGACAATTATTTCAGTCGCGTACGATAACGTACACGCTTCGATGCAACCAGAAAAGTGGGATCTAAATATATTATATATCGTCAGTTCTGCGATCGGATTGACGGCTTTGGCGTCGTCATTACTCATTCTAAGTTTGGCTCTGTCATCGGCGGACCCAACGAGCGCTTGGCGTGAGTTTGGTCTCCCTGCCCTATCTTATGGAGAGATTCAGACGTTGATGTATTTGAAGATCAGTCTATCGGACTACTTTTCAGTGTTCAACTCCAGAACCAAGGGTTGGTTCTGGTCCCGTGCTCCAAGCTTCATTTTGGTCGGAGCATTCATCTTTGCCACAGCGGCGTCCACGCTCTTGGCAGTATATTGGCCTTTTGGGAACGGTATGATCGGTATCTCGTGGGAGCTTTCCGGTTACGTCTGGCTTTACGTAGCGTTCTGGGCTATCATCCAGGACGCTGGTAAAGTACTCACGTACAATATCCTTCAGTATTTCGGCTGGGTAGAAAGCGTAGCAGTCATCGACGAAAGAAAACTCAAGGACCAAACTCAGCAACTCTTCGGAGTCGATGTCGAGTAGATAGCGACTCGATTTTAGTTAGAACTTTGCGTTGTCATAATGTAAGCTAATCAGTTATAGTATCATTTACACGTGTGCATCTAAGGCGAAATCGAAATCTTCATCGGGTCTCAAAGTTCTCATCAAACCATCCGCAAGGACGTAGCATCTGAAGTAGGCTGCCGCCGGTTGTACGAGCGCAGCCGCACTCATCGCTGCAGTTGCATCTGCACCCACAACAAAAAGAGCGTGATAGAACGCAGCCATAAATTCGCTTTGTTCGTGTCCGACGTTCACCCTTCCTTCGACATTTCCTGGAGCGACCACACACTTTGCTCCAGCCTCAAGCCACACCGCAATGAGAGCTTCTGGAAGCGATGCTTGCGAAACAATAATTTTCTCTCGCCAAAGACTAAATAGTTCTCTACTCATAGTGTTATCCAGATACTCAGCAGGCACAGTGCGTTTGAACAAGTATGAGGATGCGCGCTCACCAAGTTCGTTCACCTGCACGTGCTTCCCAGCGAACGTGTGGAGTATTCCTTGCACCTCAACATGTTCTTCGGTGTCGCAGAGTTGTGCAATTGTATCATATGCAGTCCCGGACTTTTGGAGGAAAAGTTCAGCAATAGCGCTAGGTTCAGCAATTGCAGTCATGTCTTTTTGCCAAGAAAGTACTAAGCCGTCAATGTCAGAATGGCAGTTAAAGTGAAGCACTCCAGCGTTGGGTGCGCGCACTAGAGCCTCGTTGAGTTTGCTCACGATGTTACTCCCCTCGATCTGATCAGCTTCAATGTTCGAGCAATCTACTGTCCTGAGCGCAATGGATCTGAGTGAACAGAAATCACTTATGATTGCAGAGCATTCAGAGAGCTCGTGCTCGAATCTGGGTGATTCTATAACCATGACACCTCGTCTAGAACCAATCTCGGCGTCCAGAAGCTTAGCGGCTACTTCATCGATGTCGTCTGGATCTCTAAGTATGCTGCAAACCTCATCGAATTGCTCTTTTTCCGCGGTTATATATTCACTCGTCGCGTCTAACAATCCTTCAATCAACGCGTTATCGATTTCATCTACCTCAATCTTGCATCTTTCGTCAATCGGGTTGAATCTGAAGTACTTGGCTCCTGGAATCAATGGAAGGAGTGTCGACAAGCTTTCATGAACACGTTCGGTATCGCACGCGCTCTCAAATAGCACATCTTTAGCCAGAGCAACGAGTGAAATAGGGGGATCTCTATCATGTGGGGTGTACTCTCCACTACCAAGCGAAACAACACACTCAATGTTCTTGTCTGGCCATAGTCGTCGCGCTTCAGCCACAGCCATCATAGCTGGGTTGTTGCAAGTCATAGCGCCATCCACCCAACGTTGCGAATCGATCGCAAATGCGTCTAAATACAAGTAATATGGTGCAGCAGCAGACGCACATACGCCTTCCCACAGCAAATGATTGCAACTTCCACGTTGTGTGTACTCACCAGCTGCTTTCGTTGGGTACTCATAGTTTCGGAATAAATACGGCGCCGCTGGAGTCGTGCTCGTCAGTGTTGAAACACAACATACTTTCGGCCCGCCGAAAGCGGCACTGTCAATCCACGAGGGATCTTCGCCATTGTTCTGGCACTCTTTGCGCACGAGCGTTTCAAACGTTGAGGTATCATGCTTGCTGCTGTATAGCGTCGTAGCAAGTAGCTGTTGCTTGCCGCTGGTGTACATCGATCCCACGCTACCGAGCCAGGAGTTCGCTCCAGTCGTTTCTTCCTCATGACTCGTCTGATTGAAGATCTTTCGACCGAGTTTGAGATAAATGTCATCGCAATGCTCAAGAGAATGGTTTTTGATGCATGAAGCCACCGCCTGAAGAAAGTAAAACGTCAGTTGTAAGATAATTTCAACGCGCGCGAGAGTTGATAGAATTAATTAATTTATGCGATATACCGCACGATTACGTACCAAAATTGCACCAGTAGAAGTACCACAAACTAAATCAAATGACTCATGAATTGGACGCCCGGTTCCTTCCTAATGATTCAAAAATCGAAATAATTAGTTTCCGGGTCGGATTTAAATAATTAAATCAAGCCATACCTCAATTCTTTTCAGCAGTTTTACGGTAGCTCGTCCGCGTATGCCGCCACCGTCCATCGCTAAAATACGCACACCGCGACCAGTAATTGATGGAGCACGCGCAGCTTGACGCACAAGCTCATTCTCGCCCAAAATAGCCAGTACTCGAGTTGATTCACGACGCACAGCTGCACTTGCCGTAATTAATTCCGGCCTCAACGCAATATTTATTAATAAAGCATGAAGATTCGATAATTTAAGCATGTCTTGACGATTGCGAGTATCAAACGCAAAAGTGCCTACAGTTCTGAGCGACAAAGTGCGTAAATACTCATCTCCAGCCTAAGAAAATGATTTAATTAATTCTCAAATTAATTACTGAAAAGTTTCACTGCAAGCTCACCTTGGCAAAAGCGGTCAACTGCTTCATTAATTCATTCGAATAGAAGTCCTAAGTACGAAAATCAATCAGGTTGAGTGAATCGCGTGTAAAGTCCGTAAAATAACGTACCCTGGAAATATCGAAAGAAGAACCGATCAAGCTATTCAAAATAATCAAACCACATTTGTTACGAAATGTATTGTCACCCTGCGTAAGCGTCTCTGTCAATTAATTGTTTTTGGAAAAACCATGAAGAAATTCGCGAGAAATAAATAAAAAAGCGCTTCGAAATAATTCGCACCTGAATTAAATTGGTTACAGATAATTTCAGTTGCGTGTCGCATAAACGCCGTGCCAGGGCCGCTGACTTGCCAATCTGTGCCAAAGCACGCGATGCGTGATGAACCAACGCATCATGAGACGAATGAATCATTTGAAGTAGTTGGTTTACTGCACCTGTGATCGTCGTAAAGTTAGTCATGGTCAGTATGTGCTGTCAACCTGAGCGTGAGACGTGAACTGTCTTACCTTCGGCGTTTACTATGGCTTCACAGTTTTGGGGGTGCAACGATGCAATCCTCGCTAGAGCTTCGACTAGGAACGAATTTTGACATTCGCTACTGCGGAAAACAAGTCCTAAGAATGCATTGTACGCCTTGCCATAGTGCGTCGCTTTTCCAGTCATCATAGAAGACAAGTAGGACGAACCCGCGATGTCTCGCACCTCGACGTCGATGACACCAGTCGTTGGATTTTTCACCATAAAAACGTTTGTCAAAGAGAGGCATTCGAGACGCTCAAATTTGTGCATCTGAGGGAGCACCTCAATGGCATTACCAAGCAACCGTAACGTTCGCAGCCTCGAGGCGTCCTTCAATTTGACGTGCAACTTTGTCAAACGGTTGCACTCTAGCGAGAGCACTTCTAAGTGCGAGTCCGCACACAAATCGATCGGAATAGCCGTAATCAAATTTCCGTTCACATGCAACTCTTTCAACATCGTGAATTGGTTTAAGTTTGGCAGGGCCGTGAGTTTGTTGCTGTTCATCTTCAAGACGTTGATGTACGGGACGCGTGCCAATACATCCTTTGGCACTGTCTCGAGAGCGTTATTAGAGATATCCAACGTCCTCACCGACGTCCATTTGTCTCTCACATCTAGTAATACTGTAAATAAACCGTCGCACAGTTGAACCGTGCGCACAGAACCGAGCTGACAGTGTTTGAGGACGGTGATTAAACTTGCGTGCGCTTTTCCCGTGCTCGTCTTGTTGCTTGATGAAACCTTAAGTGCCACTGGCTTGGGTTTGTACTTTTCAATTCCAAGCTGCAAAGTTACAGCAGTGGCTGAATACACCATATTCACTACCACCACTTCGTATCCTGCAGCGTAAGGGAGCTGTTGCCGCTGTGCCATGAGCTTATCAATCACTTCCTCCGGGTCATCCTTGGTCTCAAACGACACCTTCGTCGACGTTTGCTCGATGCTTCCTTCGCACGCTGACGCTTGTCCGTCCGTTCTTACGCCTTCGTACGTGAGTTCTACCGTGTACTCGTCCACGGCGGACCCCATGCCGAAAGATGAAAACATCTTGTTCGTTGGTCACCACGCTACAAAGCTCGACCGCTCGACCGCGTCCTCGCGCTCGTGGCGTCGCGTCTCGCGCCTCCCTCGTCGTCGGCCCAGCGCACGCACGGGTGACTTGTTTGTTTCTTTTGCGTTTCGTACCCTCGCTCGCACGCGCGTGCGCGCACGGGTGTGACGGCGGCGTACCACGAGCACCCGCACAGTCGCAGGGCGCGGAACTCCCGTGCACGGGCCGACTGGTTTTTAAACCGTCAAGCGACAGCCCGCGAGGACGACCGAGACACGGCACACTCGACGACGACGACGACCACACTCGACGACGGTTAAGAACGAATACACGAACGACGTGGGAATGATGCGTGCACACTCGGTGAACACGACGACGACGACGACGACGACGGGCGCGGGGTGAAGAACGACCACGCATCACCATGGCGCTCCTCGGCACGACTCGGACGAATGCCAACGCGCAGCGCATGTTGGATGCCACGGAGTCGACGATGACCGCCGATGGCAAGCACTTAAAGGTGATTGAAACATGTGTGGCGTCGTTAAAAGTGCGTGGTTTAGAACTTGGGCACGAGTTATTTACCAAGCACGCCGCGAACGCACTCGATGAGCGCGCGCTCGCAGAGGGGGAGAAGGCGCTGCGTAGCCCACACGGAACGCGAGGACGACGTACCAAGCCAGCGATGGTGGTGGGAGTACTCATGAAACATCTCGATGCGTTGCATGATTCTTTAATCCCGTGTAAGTTCTATGAAGCGTTCGTGGCGGGGATCAAGACGGAGCATTATGAATCGAGACTGTACATTATTCGAGTGCTGCTCGAACGCGTTCCTCGCGAGCGCATGGATGTGTTGAAGGCATTCGTGGAAGTTCTGCATCGCGCATTGTATGGCTTTGCAGTGGCCCGTAGTAGTACGGCAAGTGTTAAAGATGACACCTGTCTCCATGCACTCGCCGTGATGTTTGCTCCGGCAATGTGTCGCGCACGTAAGGAGTCGCGCGAACGAGACGAAAGCGCCGTTCTCATCACCGGCACTATACTGCGAGAATTCCGTTATTTGATTTTGCTCGAGAAACAAATAGTATTTGTCGAATCACGGCCGAAGATCAAGCTTGGATTTAGTATTGCTAGAGAAGGCGATGAGGACGGTGAAACGACTTCGTACACTGGCTTGTATGAAGACCGACTGCTACAACGAGAAAAAGTGGAGGCACATTTAGCCACTTCAACGTCCGCCTTCAATCCAACTGATATTCTACGTCACGTACGAGTGAAATCAGATCGGCAACGTTCGCGAGTGCTGATGAATGAATCAAAGCTTCCGCCATGGTTGCAAGAGCATAGCACCGACTTTTGGCAACCATCGGCCATTCCACCAATGTTCAACTGGGAGCCTGCCGACGAACACGACGGTGATGCCGATAGAGCGAAAAAGTTGCGTAAGCGTGTTAAAGATAGACGGCGTCGCGGAACTTTCGGCCGCAGTGTAGATGGCAAAGAAGAACGAACAAGCGAGTCTGGTGTTTCAGCGAGTGAAGAATATGCAAGCGACGAGTTTGTCGAAGAATTTGATATTGAAAGCAATAAGGACAGACGCGGCGGCGACGATGAATCCGGCGACGATGAATCTGGTGATTCTGGCGACGATGAAGTCCCTGTTCTTATTACGCGTCGCGCTCGCGATCACTCTGACGATGCAAAGGCCAGCATTAGAGACGGCGGCGGTCGGCGACGAGGTGCCGCGCAACAAACTTTTACACAACGAGCATCAAAGAGTGAAATTCCTGGTGTCTTAGCGTCGGCTGTTCACGTGGCGAATGAACATCTTCACAAAACAATACCTCTGTTCCATTCTATGAGCAAGTCTGGCGAAAGAAGAGGCCTGAATCCGTCGTTGGTGAGATCTCGTAGAACAAGTGGCAACGTGCAGCGTCAACCGGATTTACATGGACGCGCTGATGCTGAAGATTTCGAGGACGACAATCATGATAATGAAGGAGAATCAAGCTTTGATAAAGAATATTACAGCGATTCGGGGGTGGGAAATGGAGTAATGACTCCGCTAAACGATGCGTTGTCAACGCCATCCGGCCAGGCGCGCATCGAAGGTTCAATGTCACCATTGATGGACGTAGAGCTACCTATAGCGACGCCGGTGACGAGTTCAGTCGAAGCTCTGACACCTGATCAGGAGCGCTATTTATTAGCGCTTTACAACGACGGTGAGCTGAAGGAAGCGCTGCAGAATCTAGTGAAAGTCACAGGGCAAGTTGATGTGGATGATGACAATGCTGCAAACGATTCTAGCTCGGTGAACGAGGAAATTGAGACACTGGTCAAGTTTGCTGCATTGGTGAAAGCGAAAAAATTAAGCAAAGTGCAAGGGCTCAGCGATGGTCCGGGCTCGCGGAATAAGTTCACCAAAGAACTTCTCGCGCTTTTCAAAGAGATTGAAGCCGATGATGACGCACCGGGAACAATTCTCAAGGCAGACAGTAAGCTCGCTAAAACCATGCTTGGCGATAGTCCAATTCAAGAGATAACCGCATCTCAAGTGGAAGCGTTTCAGACTACAAGCGTCTCTAATGACGAGCCACTCGTTACTGTCTCAGATTTGGAGGACACGAAAGCTCTCCTCAATCTCGAGCATTTGACGGGAGCGGTGAAGCCAGTGCCCAAAGTTCCGCCGCCAGCGCCGCCACCAGCGCCATCACCACCGCCACCGCCGCCATCATTAGTGGTAAATAAGGGTTCAACAGTTGCACCGCCTCCGCCTCCGCCTCCACCTCCACCTCCACCCCCGCCACCGCCATTTGGCGGAAATGTCAAGGTCTCTCCTCCTCCTCCTCCTCCTCCTCCATCAAAGGCAAAAGGCAAGGTTTCGGCTGCACCTCCCCCACCGCCTCCGCCTCCAGGTTTCAAGTCTAGCAAAATCGCGCCTTCTGGTTTGGCGCCACCTCCGCCACCTCCGCCACCTCCACCACCACGACCGCCACCACCACCAGGTGCCGCGAGTGCTCCTCCTCCGCCGCCACCACCGCCTCCGCCGCCAGGTTTCAAATCTTCTGTCGTGGCTGTAGCACCACCACCTCCTCCTCCTCCCGCACCTCCAGGGTTCAAATCTAGTGCAGTTGTTCCACCGCCACCGCCGCCACCGTCAGGTACTATCGGTATCGCGGCAATTGCAAGTGCGCACACATGGGCCCAAAAGGCGCGAAAGAAGGTGAAAATGTTACACTGGGAGAAGCTCCAAGGTGGCGCCATTGGAGGAACAGTGTGGGAAAATGCAAATAAAAGCGATCTGTTGTTGAATCTTGATCAGTTAGACAATATGTTTGCCATCGAGGATGCGAAAGCCAAGGCGAAGGTTGCGGCAAAAAAGCAGAGGAGTGTGACATTGATCGATCAAAAGCGCTCGTTGAACATTAGTATCCAACTTGCTGGCTTAAGAATGCCATTTGCGCAAATCAAGGATGCGCTAATCGCCATGGATGACGATGTCTTGCAATCAGAGCAGCTTGAAGTAATCGCAGCGTCAGTTCCGACGTCGGCAGAGACCAAGCTCATCCTTGATTACAAAGGATCAAAGGAGGAACTGGCCACTGTCGAGCAGTACTTCATGCACATCATGCAAATCCCCCGTCTCGAAGGTCGCGTCAATTCATTGCTTTACAAGTCCACGGCAGCAGATACGCTCAGAAAGGTCCACGAAGATTACGCTTTACTCGCAGACGCTTCGGCGTGTTTGCGTAAAAGCAACCTTTTCGTCAAAGTCCTTCAAGGCATTCTCGTCGTTGGTAACCATTTGAACACTGGCTCGTATCGAGGAGCGGCATCAGGCTTTAGACTTGACATGCTTCTGCGTCTCAAAGATTTCAAAGCGGTCGATCGCAAGACTTCGCTCTTACACTTTGTCTACCAAGAAATACGCAAGACGGACGCAGAGATTGAGAACCTTTCCACTGAACTAGGTGCGGTGAGAAAAGCGGCAGCTTTGTCCACGGAGACCATGTCGGCGAGTTTGGAGAAGATGAAAAGTGGATTAAAAAGCGTCAAGGATGAGATACTTCACGCAGCTGGCGTGTTGAGCGAAGAAGTTCATGCGTCATTCTACGCCAAGATGGCACCATTCTCCGAGGAAATGGATGAGAATCTCGCAAACGCATCTGAGCTGTCGTTGAACGCTTTGTCCGCGGTGAAGGATGTCACTGAGTTCTATGGTGAGCCATTCAAATCAGACAATCCCATCTATGTTTTACGAATCGTGAGTGACTTTTTGAACATATTTGACAAATTGCGAGACACGATTAAGGCTGAGGAAGCCGCGGCAGCATTGAAAGAGCGCTTGGAAAAGGCGCGCGAGGAACACAAGGCATTCAAGCTCAAATTGAAGCCGCCTTCGCCTGCACGAACTTTCGACACCGTCGATGCCGTCCATGCAGAGCTCATGCGTAAGACGAAGAAGATTTCACCTATTCGCAGCGGTAATAGCTCGAAATCGCCGACTAAATCACCCACGTCTCCGAATCAGCTGTCGCCCAGGACAAAATTCTTGTTCAACAATGCGAAGAAAAACTCTGGCGGAAGCCCTCGCAAACTTGAGTCTGACTTTTCAAATGACGATGATACCCAAAACGAAGAAACGAATTAGTTGATAGATAACATAGTACATTTTGTAGTTACACGCGCTTAGCAACTAGAGCGACAAATTACTCATCCATGTCTGCGATTTCAAAGGCAAAGTCGTCGCGAACGACACTCTTTGCGTTTTTATCCAATGCCATATCCGCAAAAGATTTGCCAAACTGCATCATGTATACTTCTTCTTCATCTTGCGTCACGCACTCAACGTCCTCTGTCGCGGTGGCAACGCATAGCAACGCATAACCTTTGTCTTTGAGCTCTTTTGAAAGGCCGAGAGATTCTGGCTGCTGCACTGAGCCCTTGCTAATCTTCACTGCGCATTTAGTGCATCCACCCATGCGGCACGCATTGGGGAGGACCCAACCTTGCTGCTCGGCTTCAAACAAAATATATCTCCCTTCGGGAACGTCCAACTCTAAAACTTCGCCACTTTCATGATCGGTAACCTTGATGTTGCGAACTGGCGCGTCTACATCCGCCGTTCGCATCCCGCGCCACGCGTAGTTTTCAATGTTCACTAAAGTATCCGCATCAACCCCACCAGCTTTTCGCGATGCGACGTTGTAATCATCTTCCAACCATAAATCAACCGTGCCATCCGCCTTGACGTACTTTTCTTTCCACTCATTGGTATTCAACTTTGCAATGCTCGGCGGACGCTCGAATGATTCCTCCATGATGGCGCCACCCTCCTCGTCTTCAACCGCGCGCGTGCTCGTTTTGCTTTCTTCTAACGACATCGCGATTGGGCCTAAATCTAACCCCACTTTGTCGGCAATTTGTCCCATGATGCGCATGAACGATGGCTTTTGTTCGCCATCCTTATCCTTCACCTGCGCGCGCGTGCGCACGACACGCGCCCTCGAGGGTGTGCCGACGCGTCCTCGCCTCGTCGTCGTCGTCGTGCTCGTCGTCGTCGTCGTCGTCGTGCTCGTGCTCGTCGTCGTCGCTGTAAGCATGTTGCTCGTGTTTTCGCCTCACTCGTGTGTTCCCCCGTGCGTCGTCTCGTGTCGTCGACTGCCGCGTCGCGCACGACGCGACCACCGTGGACGACCGCGACCGCGATGCAAAATGGGCGACGACTTTATCCACTTTCTCGACAAAACTGGGGTTTGGCGATGCACCGATCGCGACCCCAGGCACGTGTCCCTCTTAATGTGCCACGTGGATACTTTGACCATTGGCGCGGCGTGACGTCGTCAGGGCGTCGTCGTCAGGGCGCGCGCGCGCGCGCGCGTTCGGCAGTGCGCGACGTGTGGGACGTGCCACCAACGACGCAAGAGAAGGATATAAACGCCATGTTTACCACGACGATAGCGACGACGACGATGACGGGGGCGCCGTGCATGGCGCGAACCAGAGGAGAGACGACGCGCACGCGACGAGGACGAGCGCACGTGGCTGGGGCGACCGCGGTGTTCGGGACGGGACGCGCGGGTCCATCGATGAAGCCAACGATGACGACGGTGAGTCGAGTGATGAATGATGCGTGTGGTGATGCACATGCGAGATGCCGGGTGGTGACGCACGCGACGCCCGGCGCGGCGATTGACTCGCAGACGGGAAAGATGACCGCGCTCGGGGCGGCGATTTGGAAGTTTGTTCGCCCGCACACAATTCGTGGTACGTTGTTAGGGACGACGGCGATTGTGAGCAAGATATTGATGACGAACCCGGAAATGATTTCTTTGGCGCTCGTGCCGCGAGCGTTGTTGGGTCTCGTGGCGTTGTTGATGGGTAACGGGTACATTGTCGGCATCAACCAAATTTACGACGTCGACATCGACAAGGTGAACAAGCCTTTCTTGCCGGTGGCTTCTGGTGAGCTTTCCGTCGCTGCCGCATGGGCGTTCTGTGCGTTTACTGCTATTGGTGGTGCGGCTATCGTAGCCACGAATTTCGGGACGCTAATCACGCAGTTGTATTGCTTTGGATTGTTCCTCGGTACAATCTACTCCGTGCCGCCGTTGCGCTTGAAGCAATACGCGTTGCCGGCATTTATGATCATCGCTTGCGTGCGTGGTTTCTTGCTCAACTTTGGTGTGTACCATGCGACGCGTGCTGCGATCGGATTACCTTTTGTTTGGAGTCCAGCGATCACGTTCATCACCATTTTTGTAACCATGTTCGCCACGGTCATCGCCATCACCAAGGATTTGCCCGACATTGAGGGCGATTTGAAGTACGATATTCAAACCTTCTCGACCCGTTTGGGCGTCAAAGCAGTATCTTTCATTGGTTCAGGCTTGTTGTTGGCCAACTACGTGTTCGCCATCGGCTTGTCCGTGGCCAATCCGACGTGGTTCAACCAGCCTTTGATGATTGGCGTGCACGCGCTCTACGCGTTGTTCCTCATCGTCAAGACGAAGAAGCTTGAAAACGCCAAGTTTTCTCGTGATGCGATTCAACAATACTATCGTGACATCTGGGCGTTATTCTATTCCGAATACCTGTTATTGCCTTGGATTTAAGTAGCCATTTCTAGCCCCGCGACTTGTTGTAGTAGAAAAAAAAACGCATCGCTCTCCTCACTCCTCCACACTGAGTTGATATGCGCGACGCATCTCGTCATGATTCGTAGTAAACGTCAAATTTCTAGCGCGGTGTTGGAATCTAGCGCTTTTAAGGACTTCATAGCGCGCTTACGGGACAATACGCTCGCTTGTGACGCTGGAGGCAAGGTCTTGCGACTGAAGCGGTATATCCCGTCGAACGCTAGGCCGTGCGTGATCGATGAAGTGCTCGATGCGCTGAAAGAGAACACGAAAATCGAGGCGTTGTACATTCAAAATTTCGAAGATGGATTCTTGGACGAACAACTTGACGGGCTGCTGGACGTGCTCCGGCTGAAACGAATTTGGGCTGTTAACATTGGGGAGAACATGCGCACGTCACTCCAAGCTTGGCGTCGATTCGCCGATGGATTGCATGAAACAGCAGTCGCTTACATGTATGCGAGCGAGCATCACTTTGTGAATACCACCCTCAAGGTAGACATGAGGGATACAATTCGCGAGATACGCAAAGCGCACGTTGTACCGCACTCGTTGTCTGTGATAAAAAACTGTAAAAATATGTGGTTCAACCCAAAGGTTCCGGATTGGGCCAAAGAGCTGTCGGGGAATATGGATGACGATGCTATTCGCCAAGTGCGTAAAGTTGCAGGCGAACGCGGAGTAAAACAGTTGGAGCAATATCGTAAAGATTCGCGTTGCGTTCGTCGAGGTCCATCCAAGCGAACCATTGTCCAAACGGAGGAGAGTATGATGTATCGCACAAAATTGTTAAAAGCCAAGTTGAAGCGTGGAGTAAAGGCTGTGGAGGAGCAAGATAAAAAGTTGACGAGGAAAAAGCCCGTCAAGCGAAGGAAAATGGCGGGATCGACGCAGGGCGGAAGAAACTTGGAGACCGAGGTCATCACCAAGCCCGCCGTCAGTAGCTTTGGTCGAACAATAAAGCGTGCCGACCGATATTAGAAAATCGAGTGTATACTCAAGTAAGTAGCTATTTATTAACATCATGATTAAGTCTAGACTAAGGGGAGTCGGCAACAGACGTCCACCCAGCGCGACGAGCACCTGGCTCAGCCCACAACTCGAGCAGCTTGCCTGGCGTGCCTGGTTCATATGCAGTCGGTAACAACGTTTCAATCGATTTGTACACGTGTTCCGGAATGGCGCGCCGGCCAGTGGCAGTCGTTTGCACAATATCAAGTGTCACATCTGAGTTGCGTTGATGACGTAATTCAATCTTCTTCCCTGCAATGAATCGCTTGTCGCGCACGTCTCTTCTAAAGATGAGCATAGTGCGGTGAGAACGACCCAAATAACGCGCGGCAGATTGCACAATCGTATTGTTCGGTTCAAGCTGCACCCAGGTCAAGTTTTCCACGTACACAAAGTTCTTCTGATCCATAATATCGCAAACCTTGGACAAGTTTTCTTTTTCAACCCAAATGAAGATGAAACCAAGCGGTGTGAGCTTTTCAAGTGGAATCTTTGCAATGTCTTCAAGAGTAACATCGCCGCGATCGGGAGAGTCTTCAATATCCCAAGGCGGATTCATCAACACACCCAAAAAGTCGTTCCCAAGCTCTTCGTACTTCAGGCTCTTAATGTTCGTTTGCCAGTGGAAGCAATCCGGCGTAGCTTCAAGTTTGGCCAGGCGCTCAGATTTTGGCACATATGGCTCAATGACTCGACCCCAGCTCACCGGAATTGGGTGAGGCGGCACCTTAATAATGTACGGCTCCGCTGGATCAATAAATTTCTTCTTTCTCAAAAATAATCCTTGGTCAGAGTTGTAAGCGGTAATCATGTGCGATGCCGCAGCCTTGGGCTCGCGCGGCGCCCTGGGCGCGCGCGGAATGCGCGGTCCACCGCGCGACTTTTTACCCTTACGCTTGCGACCCGTGAGAGCTTCCCAAAACTCATCTTGCATCTCTCCGTCATCGTCGGAAAAGTACATGGCTTCATCGAGATCTCCAATCGTACCAAATAACTCACTCGTTTCAAACATCGCCTCTTTCACCGTAAACGTCGATGTGTTTCTGAACAACTCTTTGAGTTGCTCTTCATCAAGGCCTTCTTCATCACCTTCTTCAGCGCTCGCAGTCGTCTCCTTTGCTTCATCGCCGTTCTCCGCACCCGCGCGAGCCTGTTGTCGAATCCGCTCCATCTCTTCAAACTTCTTCATAATCATTTCCGGTGTTTCGTCGTCTTGAACGTAACCAACATAGTGCGCACTCGAGGGCGCGGTGTTGCCTCGCGACGTGCGCGCTCTCAAGCTCGCGCTCGCCTTGCGTTTCGGCCGCGCAACTTCCGACATCGTCTCGAGTGTGTATGCGCACGCGTTGTTATGACGCGCTCGACGCACCTCGCCCCCGTGGTCGTCGTCGTCGTCGTCGTCGTCACCCGCATCGCGCGCATCGCGACCGCGAAACAGGTGAAATTTGAAATTTAAATTTCATCGGACACATGGCGTGGTTTTGGGTTTTTTATCGAGTAGGGGGCGTGCGCCAATCATGAACAGAGACGGGGCACACACACCCATCGACCATTCATTTTTGTTACATATAATCAGCACTAAAACTCTTAGTAGATGACACAACACACATCGCGCATCTAAGAGGGGAACAACCATACGTCCGTTTGTATCGCGTGTCGCGCCCGGTGTAAACGACGACGTGTTGACGAGGGAAGCGACGACGACGAGAGGAAGAGGCGGCAGTGAACGACGCGTAGGGTGTAGACAACCTTGTGTGCGTGCACTTAAACATACGACGACGTGCGCGTGACATCATGACGGCAGCACACGAACGCGATGGTGACGAGGGGACGAAGGCGCCGAAACCGAGACTGGCGATTAAAAAGATGGTTTTGGAAAACTTTAAATCCTACGCCGGGGCGCAGCACGTGGGACCGTTTCACAAGGTATGTGTGTCGTCTTTGATTCCATCGTTCGTGTGTGCGTACGCGTGCGTGCGTGTGTGTGCGTATGTGTGACTAACGTTTTGTTGCGCGCGCGCGTAGTCCTTCTCATCTGTCGTCGGCCCAAACGGGAGCGGGAAGTCGAACGTTATCGACGCTATGATGTTCGTGTTTGGTAAACGAGCGAAACAACTGCGTTTAAACAAAGTGAGCGAGTTGATTCACAACTCGACAGATTTCAGAAACCTCGAGTTTGCGCGAGTGGAGGTGCACTTTCACGAAATCGTCGACCACGTCGACGACGAGGAAGGATACGACATCGTGCCAAACTCTGATTTCGTCATCGCGCGCGAGGCGTACAGAAACAACTCGAGCAAATATTTTGTAAACGATAAGACGAGCTCGTTTACCGAAGTCACAACGCTTTTGAAGGCGAAAGACGTAGACTTGAACAACAATCGTTTCTTAATCCTTCAGGGGGAAGTTGAACAAATTTCCATGATGAAGCCAAAGGGCGCGGCGCCCGGGGATGAAGGGTTATTAGAGTACTTGGAAGATATTATCGGGACGTTACAATACGTGGAACCCATTGAGGCAGCGAGTAAGAAGTTGGAAGAGCTCAACGAGCAGCGTGATGTGATGGTGAACCGCTTAAAATTGGTTGAGGATGAAAAAGACGCGTTGGCTATCATCAAGGCGGAAGCTGAAGCCTTTATTGAAAAGGAAAAGGATCTCTTATCCACTCGATCGACCATGTATCAGCTGTTTATCAAGGAAACTCAAGCCAACCTGACGACGATTCAAGAGAACAAGAACGCGCTGAATGAAAAGCTCGAGGAGGAGCGCGCCAAGCACTCTGAACACGAAGACGAGTTGAAGGCAAAAGAGGCGCGGCACAAGGAACTCATTGGAGAGCTCACCAAGGTCCAAGCGGAGCTCGATCAAAGCGTGAAAGATTACGCTGAATTCGAGCGTAAAGATATCAAGTATCGGGAGGATTTGAAGCACATGAAGGCGAACGTCAAGAAGATTGAAGCAAAGCTTGCCAAGGATGTCGAAAAACAAAAGCAAATGGCTGACGAATGCGCTGAGATTGACAAGGCTGTTCCTGCTCTCGAGGCCAAAAAAGCCGACCTTGAAGCGCGTCAAGAGAAGGAAGAAGCTGCTTTAGACGCTTTGTTGGACAGCTTAAAGGGCGAGATGGCGAAAATCGGTGCTGAACTTGATCAAGTACAAAAGGAATTGCAACCTTGGGAAGGCAAGCTCGCCAACGCGCAAGGTGAATACAATGTCGCCACTGCAGAGCGAGCTTTGCTTCTCGAAAAGCATGCGGATGCCGAAAAAGCTTTGAACTCAGCTCGTGAAGGTCAAGCGACCGCTCTCAAGAAGGCTACGGAGCTTAAGAAGACCATTTCTGAAGAAGAAGCGACGTTAGCACAAGAAAGCATGCGCGTTGAAAAGGCTCGGGCGGCTGAAGCTGCTGCCAAGGAGAAGGAAATCGCCGCGCAAGCTGAGACTCGCGAACTTCGAGGTAAACTGGAGCAGCGTCGTACTGCAGCCGAGATTGAGCAAAGCACAGGCTCGATTGCGAAGGCTTTGCTTGATGCGCAAGCTGCCGGTGCACTCAGAGGCGTCATCGGTCGTCTCGGAGACCTTGGTGCCATCGACAAAAAATATGACATCGCCGTTTCTTCGTCGACTGGCGCCTTGGATAATATTGTTGTCGAGACTGCTTCTGACGCTCAGCGAGTGGTGGAGTATCTTCGTCGTAACAATCTCGGTCGTGTGACTTGTACAATTCTTGAGAGGCAAGCACACAACGCGCAACGGGTTCAGCAAAAGCCTTCGATTCCTGAAGGTGCGCCAAGATTGATTGATTTGATCAAACCTGCGGAAGAGCGTTTGGCAGTTGCATTCTATCATGCACTTCATGATACGTGTGTAGCTGAAGACATTTCACAAGCCTCGCGCTTGGCATATGGGCAGAAGCGCCACCGCGTTGTCACGTTACAAGGCCAGGTATTTGAGACGAGTGGTACGATGTCTGGTGGTGGCAAACCCTCCAGAGGTGGGAAAATGCGCATCGGTAACGAAGCACCAACTTTTGAAGATCCCGCTGAAGTGGCGAAAGAAATCAAGAATGCTGAGAAGGAACTTGAGAAGGCGGGCGTCCTCTACGAGCGTTCACGAAAGGTTGCACTCGAGGCTCTTCAAGAAGCTCGCGACGCTGAAGCGGTTGTGAACAAAATTGAGCGCGCACTTCCGAAATTGAAAGCTGAATATGCGGCAGCGGAGTCTAAGGCGACCGACTTATCAGGACGCCTTGGAGAACTCGAAGCTGCGCATGAAGCGAGCAAGGACGACGCTGCAGAACTCAAGCGACTCGACAAGGAGGTTGAGAAGGCCAAGGTGGTTCTCGATGAAGTCATGGCTGGTGCGGCTGCTTTGAAAAAGAAGGAAGAGTTGTTGAAAGAAACCATGAACAACGTCGGTGGCGAAGGTTTACGCAAGCAACGGGCAATTGTGAAGGACCTCACAACCGGTATTACTGCAGCGTCTGATGCTGTGACTGAAAAGCGCGCCAAGGCCAAGTCGCATGAGAAGACCACTGTTCGCCTCGCCAAGGCTGTTGAAGAAGGTCAAGCCGAAGTTGAAAAAATCAAAACTGACATAGAACGCATCAAGGGTGAATTCAAGGACCTCGAGGACGGCGCCGCTGCTGTCGTGGAGTCTCAAAGTGAACTTCGTGCTCTTGTCGATGCGAAGGCGAGTGAATGCTCAGAGGCAAACAAAGTTCTCGACGAAATTATGAAGATTGTTGGTACTATTCGTGGAGTTGAGGTCGATATTCAAGCTAAGTTGGATGATCTCTCTGTTGTGGAAAAAGAAAACAAGGATAAAGAGAAGCACTGGAACAAGGAGTTGACCAAGGTCACAAAGGAGCGTGCAGCTCTGTACGCCGAGGCTGAGCTCCCAGAACTTCTGAGTGATGAACAACTCGCTGATCACACCACAGACGAGATGCAAGAAAAGGCTGTAATCTTGGAGGAGGAACTCGCGATTGCAAAACCTGACATGTCATCTATCGAGGCGTTCGCAAAGAAGGCTGAGGAATACGCCGAGCGCGTTGCAGAATTGAGCGCGGCGACTGAAGAACGTGACAGCACGCGTGAAGAGTACGACAGATTGAGACAAAAACGTCTCAATGAGTTCATGGATGGGTTCAATATCATTTCTCTTAAACTGAAAGAGATGTATCAAATGATCACCCTTGGTGGTGACGCCGAACTTGAACTTGTTGATTCACTTGATCCCTTCTCAGAAGGCATCGTGTTTAGCGTGCGCCCGCCAAAGAAGAGCTGGAAGAACATTGCCAACTTATCTGGTGGTGAAAAGACGCTCTCTTCTCTTGCGTTAGTTTTCGCGCTGCACCATTACAAGCCCACACCATTGTATGTGATGGATGAAATCGATGCGGCGTTGGATTTCAAAAATGTTTCGATTGTTGGCCACTACATCAAGGAACGCACAAAGAATGCGCAGTTTGTGATTATTTCTCTCCGTAACAATATGTTCGAACTCGCCGATAGGCTAGTCGGCGTGTACAAGACAAATAACACGACAAAAACTGTTGCAATCAATCCGGGTGCGTTCAAGGTTGGCGCAAAAGAGCTTGAAGCGCGCGAAGTGGCGCAGCAAACAGAAAACACGCCGCCTCTCTCTCAACCGCGGGCACTTCTTGCTTAAACTATGTTCCACTAGTTCAACTGTATCTCATAAGATAGCTTAAATACATGCATTCTAATCTATTGCTACGCTAAAGCTAAAAATCTCCCAACCTGTACGCCAATTAAAGTCGCTATGGAGTACCCAATTGTTCCAGTTAGTATGGCTGGATTGATTGCTCTATCCCATCTTCTTGCGGTGGCCATCGCCGCCGCCGTCGCCGGGCCTCCGACATTAGAGTTTGCACTGATGATGCACGCCCACAAAGGCAATTTTAACACGACATGTCCGACTAATAAGGAGAATACAAGTTGCGTGGCGAGCTGAATTGTAATGAACAACGCCATTGGTAAACCAGAGACGGCAATTGTGCGCAAATCGGCATTCGCCCCAAGAGTTGCAAAAAACACAAGCATCAGCGCCCCACTGATATTTTGTGCTCCAGCAAAGCTTAAAATACTGCATAAATTCTCCGGAACGCTTTTGTTCAGCTTTGACATGCCCCGCGCAACGAGAGCGACGCACGGCGCAAAGATGCACGCGAAGCCTAGACTTAGATTCGGCTGCCCGGCAAACGTGGCAAACATCTGCGATCCTCGAAGTACGATTAGAGATGTTGCGATAGCGCACGCAATCGACGCTTTTGTGGGCTGGTATTCTATCTCACACTCCTCCGTGCCATCTACACATGGGTCACTCGGACCAACTGCGGGTATGAGCATCAACACTGAGAGATATGCGCACATGGCGATGTTATCCGCCGCCATACCAGCTGTTAATAATCCCTGTCCTCCGGAGCCAACGATATCCAACGCGTGTGCAGTGGATGCAAAATTCATAGACCCACCAATGTAGCTCGCGCACAAACTCCCTGCTATTTTCCAGCCAAACTCGCCGAGTAACTTGCCACACGCCATGAAAGCGACGCACGTGCCTATAACTGTCCCGACCGCGCCCACGCCAAATGCCTTCAGTACATCTATATCCTCAGCTTCGATACCGCGAATTTTGGTGCTGATTAACGCCAAAACAACACCCAGAGGCATTAATAGCGACCATACAGTGTCGTACACTACACTCGCCATCGGTAAGACGTTGAGCGTTGAGAACGCGCACGCAGCAGCCATGGTTAGAATTACTCCAGTCACGCGTCCACCAATCGTCGTGTTATCTTCCAACGCTTGTCCAACCACGGCGAGTGATGTAAGAGTAGCCATGACACCTTCTGGACTCGTCACCATCGACATCATCACCGTCCTCGTCCTCGGTTGGGTGACGAATGGTGTCCTGCAACGCGTGTCGAGCACCGCGGCGCCCACGCGACGCATCGCATGTCCTGCGCGCGTCATCACACGCGCACGACGAACATCGAGACGTCTTCTAGGTTGCGCTATGCTTCGTGACGACCTCGTCGACGTCAATATCGTCCTCATCACGGTTGAGGACGCGAGCACAACGCACAGCGCGCTGTGACGACACAATTCGCTGCGCGAGCGACACGCATTCTCGTGGACGGGGACGAGTTCGAATCGAGGACGTGCGCACGATAGAACGCACACGCACACGTTATCGTTCTTTCGTTCGTCGCTGTCGTCGCGATACACGTGCCGTGCGCTCGCTGAGCCGCTTGTGATAATCACCACGTGTGTGACAAGATGGCGAACGATCTTTTAGGCATGGCGTCGAGTGCGATGTTGCTCTTCGCGGTATGCATACACGCTGCGGAACAACGACCGTCGATACTGGTGCGTGTTTGAATTGCTGCGATATTGCACGTGTGAATTCGCGCGTGTATTGCGCGCACTGCGTCTAACTTTACTAACACTATTTTTTTGCCCGCGTTGCAGAGTTTCGGATTTCTCATCGCGTTTGCCATCGAACGTGTGTATGGAGGAGGATATAGCGGGAATACACTTAGCCACATGCAGAGAGATGTCTGGTGGGGGGTTTTAGGGCTGTGTATGTTTGTGTTGTTAGGTAATTGCGTAACGCAGAGCGCGTACGTTGGTTTTGGGATTACGTGGCCACATGACGATTGGCAAGCGAGCACGCTGAGATATTTAGGCTTTGGGCGCTTAGATGGAATCACCGATTATGTACTATTTTTTGTGCCGTACTTTGGTATTGCCATCACGGCGGCCATCAAATTGCATGCGCACCGTGCTTCCACGGGTGAACTTGGCGGAGCCGCAGTAAGTGACGCGGATGCGATGTATTCGGCGACTATCGTGCTAAGATTGACAGTTGCTTCAGCGGCGATTGCCGCAGTTACAGTGCCATCGTTGCCATCGTTGGTGTACTTACTGTTCGTCGTCGCATTTTGTATATCTGAGTTGTATCGTAGCCGAAGTGGGCGTCTACAAAAGGCGAGTGAAAAGTTGTTAAACCTTCCGTCGAGCGCGACGATGGGGTGTTTGTGCTACACCGCGATACATTTTGTAGCTATTTACATGTATCAGCTTCCTGAGTTGCAGAAGGCTGCAAGAGTGTCTTCGGCGCAGTTTTTGGGTTTGTATTCAATGGACAAGAGCGAGGGTCCGTTATCTAGACTTTTGCGTTTGGGTCAAATATTAGCAGTTGGTGGAGTATTTATGGGACTCTGCGCCGTTGAATCACATAGTAATAGACGCGTCTCATCGGTGCGCGGTGAAGAAAACGACGATCTGAGACAACCTTTGATAGAAGGAGAGACATCAGACTTTGTTGCTCAAAATGAGGAAATCAAGGTGACAATAGTGGCGCGGTTGCTTGCGAGATTTGGTGGGATTTTAGTCGGCTTCTCAATGCTTATCGCGTCATTGTTCGTAGTAAATATTGTTGCGTATCCCATGCTGCTACTTGGGTTGTTTCTCATTGCGCGTCCAGTGAAGCACGCTGCATTCGCTAGCATTTATGGGCCATTGATTTTTACTTATCTCACAGTTTGGTGTGTATGCGAGTACGTACTACTTTGTATTCCGCCAGCTATGATGTCATCAATGAATGATAAGTTGCTGTTGCTTTTAGAGATCTTTGGTGCTATCCCTGCACACAATGGCGAGCAGTCCGTGATAAACGCTTGCTACATGGGCACTTTGGTAGCGTCTCTTTGTTTTGTTGGTTGGCTCACTACACACGCGAAGAACACTCCAACGGATGAGATTCTCGAAGGAAATATTCAAGATGGCGATATAGTAGAATTTTTCCCTTTAGATGATCTCGAACTCGATCATAACACATCGTACAGTACACAGAATTCGATGTGGGATAGACCACTGGTGCAGTTAATATCGCATCTTTTGGTACCATTCGCACTTTGGATTGTCGCCCTTTCGAAGGCTGATTTACTTCACGCTGCTTTGTTAGTCGCGTTTTTGTTCAACATCATCAAGCCAGGGGACCGCATAATTCTACATCTCACTGGGCAAATTCTTTCTGGTTCAATCGCCGTTTTGTATCTCTGGGCAATGAACGAGCATCTGAATGTTTTCGATGTCGACCGTCCCGAGTGGGAGAGCACGCTTCGAGTTTTGGGTCTCGAACACTCAAGTTCAATCCATACATCCGGACCATTGGCTTGCATCCTTATGGTTATTTGTATTGTTTTGTATTTACAGAAAGTTTTAGATGCGCTCGCGCCCGAACAAGATGTTGACGCGGTGATGGATGGGGATGGAAAGTTAAATGCCCTAGTAGCTCTCGGTAAGGCTATCGTATTGGAAATATCGTTAGTTTGTGTCAAAATCGTGAAGCGTTTTGGTTCGTACTTGGTCATATCTGTCGGCCTGGTGACCATCGAGACCTCACAATGCAGCCTGATAAACTTGGCGCTTCTCATGCTCCTTGGAGTCACATTACTTGTGAAACGGCATTCTGACGACGATCGCTCTTCACGACGATGGCGTGCAATTCTTACGTTCTCTTTATTCAACTTGGCTGCCAGATACGCATTCGGCGCCTTTCCATTGGATGAGATATTCCTCTTTACGGATGACTTCAAACACTTCCTTCAAGACACTGTTGGTTTAGCTCAGAATGTACCACCAAATCAGCTCATGACTGAGTTGTTGGGTCCAAGCACTCTTTTGGTTGTGACGTACTTCTATCAAATTGGGCTTGTTACTAACATTGAAATGCCCGCCGCACGAAGAAGTTTACCATTGGCTGTGACGGAGCTTGGATTTTTCCCGCTCGTCAAGCGCTTCATCATTCTTCACGCAAACAAGGCTGTGGCCCTCACTGCGATACTATTTAGCATCGAACGCAGAGATGTATTAGGGTTACTGATGTTGTCAGCCCTCATAGCCGCAACACTTTCTCTTAAAACTACTGAAGGTCCTGCGGAAATGGTGGGCACGGTTGCCTTGATATCGGCAATCATCGACTACGCTTACAAGATTGAATGGATGCAAAGTCGAGATAGCTGGAGTATATTGACTTTCATTGGCGCACACAAGTGGCCTGTTCCGACTGCAAACTTTTGGCCCGATAACGAACCTATGCTGCGCTACCCAATGCTTGTTATTTGTGCGGTTGAACTATCGAAGGTGACCAGATTTTGGTTGAGTAAGCTTCCTCCAGCGTTGAAATCAGGGTGTTCTCCGGAACCTTGCCATTTATTTTGGCCTCAAAGAGATACGCGCGCCATTCTTGTGAAACGTAAGGCCAATCTCGTCGAGCAAGATACTGAAATGGACGAAGATGAAGTAGACAGTGCGTCTGAATCGTCTGGCTATGACAGCGATCCTCAAATCCAAGATCAACGCGAAGCATCAAGCGACGGCGCTCGTCGAGAACTGACACGACGCGTGAAGGAGAAAGCGCAAACTAACTTTGGTCAAATCTCGATGTTATTTTCAATAGCACCCGAGTTACTCGAGGGATTACTCGCAAATCTCATGCCTGGTGCGCTGTACGTTGCGTTCGCAATTGTTGGCATAGCGGCGACAAATATTTTGTCGCTTGTGTACTTGGGTTTGACATGGAGTTTGTTGAACACAAGAATTGCCAAGTCACCTAGAGATCGTTTGATGCTGTGGCGATTTACCACGGGAATATGTGCACTGGTTGTCTTGTGGCAATATGTTGTGTCCATAGATATCGTTCGCGCGTCTGTTGATGGTAGCATCCCACCGTCGTCGCCATCGATGCGTTCTCTTCTCGCGGATGTTGATCCAAAGGCTCATCTTGATAGTGAAACGAGACAGTGGCTCGCAATTCTTCCGTGCAGCAAGCAGATGATATTAGGCTATTTCATAGCTTTCTTCATCTCGGCTTGTCAGCTCAGAATGGACGCGATCTTGGCGTCGTTGGAAGAACGAGCGAGGATGACCGTCGATGCCGCTCAAGCCAACACCACATCATTAGATGACGAAACTGTCACCGAGCTGATTATGGGTATGATTCCAAGACAGACCCCAACTCAAATTGCTCTTTTGCCTGCAAGAACCGAAGAAGCGTCGTACTTGGACATCATTTTTGCCCCCTTAACTTGGGAAGCGAGTTCGATGTGGACGGTGTTAGAATGGCTGCGTTACTTTTATCTCAGGTACGCAGTCGAATGGGCTCTATTACTGGTCATCATATTCGGAACGTGCTCGAGAGACTTGTTGCACATTGGCTACTTGATGCTTTCGTTTTACTTTTTGCGTTCTCGAGATTCGCTCGTACAAGATGAAGGCATTTCATTCAAGATTTTGCAGTTTTACAACATGTGCATCATCGGTGCCGTACTGTTGTATCAAGCGCCTCTTGAAGGATTACTTGGTGATTGGTACGTCAGTCTCGATGATGATGACTGTTCTGTTCTGCATGGTATCGGATTTTACAAGCTTCACACTGTCCTCGGCTGGGGTCCTGGGCAGCTCACGGCGGACTTGACGATTTTTGCCATCTTGCATACGCTGAAAAATATCGTCAGTCACCCAATGTACGAGCAAGTGTTGGTGATGCGGCGTAAATCGCATGATTTAGAACAAGCCTGCAATGACGTTTTAACGCATGCATGGATTCGTAATACCCTTGCGAGATGCTTAAGTGCACTAGGTGAGCAGGATGAGCGTCATAAGCGAGTCGAAAAAGTGAGAAATGAAATCACTCAGTTATCTCAAGAAGTTCTCGCGCTTGAAAGTCGTCGAGATGAGCCTCGCAGGACAAATGGTGATCGAAAGCCTCAAAGTGAGACACTTCGGAGAAGAAGACCTGGAGCATCTGATGCGGACATATTCATAGATGAGAACGAAGATTTCGTGGTTCACGATGAGAACGCCACTTACGAAGACACAGGAAAAAGTGAAGAAGTATCAGAACAAGAAGATCACGAACAACGGAAGCACTCACGTGTGGTAGAGTCAGAAGAAGAAAGCTTGTCCACATTACTCCAAACCTGGCTCATGGATCAAAGCTCAACTATTGGTTTGCTTTTTGGTGCAAGTTTGAAAGCTTGGCCCTGGCTTACTGCGCCTCTTCATTCCATGTGCTATTTTTTCATGATTCTGGCTTTTGCGATTGACTTCACCGGCGTTACTGTTGTATTCCCGGCATCGATCATAGCTTACGCTTTGATCGCATACCCGAAAGCATCAATCGGATTTTGGCGCGCAATCTTATTCTACACGGAAGTATTACTTATTGGCACGTACACGTTGGCTATTCCATGCTCATTGGCTTGCACAGGTTGGAGCGCATGCAGTCTCAAAAGCGCTTTGTTTCGTATTCCAGAGTCAAATGTTGCATTTATACCGTCCATGGTCGGAACCTTCTTAGCTTACATTGCCATCTTGATGCATTATAACGGTCAAGAAAACGCCATTCGCGAGAGTGAGCGCATGGAAAATCAACGAGAAGATTTGGATGGAGATATTCTATTGACTCGTCCATCAAATTTCACAATGCTATCGAGATTCCGTCATCTTCAATTTTCTGAGTTGGATGATAAGTTTGACTGGAGTCAGGACGCTCGAGCGTCACCATTACACGTTCAAGTACAGTCTACTGCTGTTGAGGAGATTGAAATGTTCTTTCAACGCATGCTCACTCCAGAAGCTGAATATGGCCCGTCGTTTGTAGCGTTGTCCATTCTATCGGACAAGACAGATGTACCTGATTGGGATTTGTTCACGTCAGACATCAATCAAGCTTTGGTCGCGCATCAAATGCGCGTCGACGGTGATAATTCTACATCGTTTTACACCTTGGAATTCGTGCAAGCTGATCCAAAAGGCGTGCTAGAGAACCCGGGCCATCGGTCTGCGGTGTTTAGAGTTGTCTCACCTGTGTCCATTTTCTGTCCCGGCGAAGAGGCTGGTAAAGCATTAAAAATGTTGCAACTGAGACAGGCAGCTGGCGATTCTAATGAAAGCGCACCGCAGTTGCCCGATATGACTTCTGTTCGTGCTTTCAATCAAGAGGGATAAGACTTTTATACTGCTTCGCTTTGTTTTGACATTTTGTCAACGTTCTTTGTTGCAGTTTTTTATCAAAGTTCGGTGGATTCAGATCCTGAAGCGCTAGTGGAAACGTACTACCAAGGATTGTTTAAAATTGATTACGTCTTCACGGTCTTCATTTGTTTGGTCCTCATCGTAATCGAAATGACGATGACGAGCCATTTGTCCTTATATGGAAGCCACGCCCAGCCAGCGTCGACGACATCATCGCTGAAAATCGTCCGACTTATGCGGGCCTTGGCGCCGAGCTCGTAATCCAGCATTACGCCGTCTTCTTCGCATTGAATTGGTCGAAAAAAAATGTTAATCTTTCCTTGCAATGGATGCGCTTTCATGAGTCTTAGTATTAGTCTTGATATTACAATTTACACGTTTTCCGAACATACGCGATACCATCGACAACTTTTCGAGCGCACGCGAGCGGTATTCGAGCCTTGAGCGCCGCGCTCGAAAGTTTTTCGGTTTGGGTCTTGTGCGCGCGCGCGCCGGAGCGGCGCGTGTACGCGCACGCGCTTGACGATCCCGGAATGCATTTCGTGGGCATGTCAATAGCTTCGAATGCGCGTTGCAAATTGTGCGTCACGTAGAAATCCGTATCTTTGCGCACGAGCCCTTTGTTAAAGTGACAGTACGAAAGCGTCCATTTCGCGAGCCACGCGAGCGCGCCGTAGACGTCTACGAGTAAATCGCGCCGCGACCCCAACCCATCGGTATCGTTGTTTGGATTTTCGACCGACGCCGTCACGGGGTCGAGCGTGCGTATAATGTCCATGTTCGTTTGCACGAAGATGTCGGCTTCGAGGTATTCCAGGGCGACGACGTCGGCTCGGCCCTCGTCGAGGAGTCTCGCTCGGTATGGCCGTTTCGATTTCGAGTAATTCTTGCACGTCGGCGACGAATGCACGTGCAGCAAGCGACCAGCAAGCAGTGTTTTGAGGCGCGTCACTTGCATCGCGCGAAGAATATCCACTTGTAGAAACTTGACTCTTTCGTGCGCCGCGGCGCGTCGAGAGAGCAACTTTTCGTTGAGATCAATCGCAATGACGACGACGTCTTCAAATCTCTCAGCCATGGCGAGCGACATGTTCCCATAGCCGCAACACAGTTCGATGCATACCCATTTAATTTTACTCAGATCCACACCCGACATCGATAC
>Ga0222714_10000181_pt1 | contig 74813 bp, 111 predicted proteins | sample C33_3DmetaG_FD_165048 | JGI IMG/M metagenome (GOLD analysis project Ga0222714, IMG submission 165048) | Estuarine water microbial communities from San Francisco Bay, California, United States - C33_3D | ecosystem: Environmental > Aquatic > Marine > Unclassified | place: USA: California...
TCGTAAGTATGGCATAGACTTTCAGGATAAAAGAATATGGGATTGTCAGTTAGTGCATTTCATGCTAACAGGTCAATCAAAACCATATCCTAGCTTGAATCAAGTCTGTGAACACTATGGACTAGAAACTAAACTAGACGTAGTCAAAGAAGAATATTGGAAGAATGGCATTGATACTAATGAGATTCCAAGAGATATTCTAGATGAGTATTTGCTCAAGGATTTAGAATTAACAGAGCAAGTGTATTTAAAACAGTTAGAAGATCTTGAGGCTAATCCACATCTTAAAAGACTAATCAGCTTACATAATCAGGACTTGTTAGTTCTTGAAGAAATGGAGTTCAATGGTGTTTTATATGATCAAGATAGGTCAGAGATCTTAGGTAATGAATTGGAGGAACAGATTGCAAAACTCGATAAAAGACTTTATACATTCCATAATTTTGACATGTTTAATCCCAGTAGTGTTGATCATGTTAGTGCCTTATTATATGGGGGTATTATTAAGTTCCGTGTTCAGGAACCTGATGGGGTATACAAGTCAGGACAAAAGCAAGGACAAGTAAAACTTAGATGGATAGATAAAGAAATAGAATTTCCTAGACTTGTCAAACCACTAAAAAACAGTGAGTTAGAAAAGGAAGGTTTATTCTCTACTGATGAACAAACACTTAAAAGTTTAGGTGGTTCTAAAAAAGCATCAGAAGTTATTAAGATAATCTTGACAAGAGCAGTTTTAGAGAAGAGAATGACTGCATATTATAAAGGTTTGGTAAATTTGATAACAGAGCAGAATTGGGAAAAGGGTCATATCTATGGACAACTAAACCAATGTGTGGCTCGAACAGGACGACTATCAAGTAGTAAGCCTAACTTACAAAACTTTGATGGTGAAATTAAAGGTTTATTATTATCACGATATAAGGAGGCAATATGAGTAACGATAACTATACCCCTGACTATGATGAAGGTATGCAACTTCAATCAGATCAGGAAGAAGCTTATGTAGTTCATACAGTAAATGACATCAATACAATCATTCAAGAAGTAGGTGTTGAGATTGTTATGGAAAATCTTAATGACTATTCAACTGAACAGATTGTTAAATGGTTAGCCAAACACTATTAATGAGGCATTACTAATGTTATTACAAGCAGATGCAAAACAACTAGAGTGGGTAGGTGCTAGTTATCTGTCTCAAGATCAAGTAGCTATTGATGAGATATGGCAAGGCACAGACATGCACTCTGATAATCAGAAGAGGTTTGGACTACCTAGTAGATTGATTGCTAAGACATTCGTATTTAGATTGATCTATGGAGGCAGTGCTTGGTCTTATGCTAATGATCCTAACTTCAAAGATGTAGGTGATGAGAAGTTTTGGGAAAAGATCATTAATGACTTCTATGGAAAATATAAACAGTTATATCAGTGGCACGAAGAGATTGTATTCAAAGCCACAAGAGATCACAAACTTATCATGCCAACAGGACGGACTTACTTTTATGAGCCTGAGGTTAAGTATGGTAAGATTAAGTATCCTCGAACTAAAATACTAAACTATCCAGTTCAAGGACTAGGTGCAGATTTAATGGCGATAGCTCGAGTCTCATTGAGAAATCGTCTTAAAGGTCGTGATGGAGTAAAGATGGTAAATACTGTTCACGATTCTATTATCCTTGACTTTGATCCAAAAGTATGGGATAATGTTACATTGGTCAACATAGTTGATAAATGTTTCGAAGATGTTCCTGATAATTTTACTAAGTTATTTGGAATAGATTTTAACTTACCTATGCGTGTCGAGTGTCAAATAGGACAAACATGGGGTGATATGGAGATAATAAATGCAAATCACAGTAATTGATGTTGGACAACCCAACACACATGCAACTAAGAATGGTAGATCTTATCAATCAATGGAAGTAACATACAAGAATGATAGTGGTCAAGTTCAATCTAAGAAGTTAATGTCATTCAGTAATCCTGATGTGTTTAAACAGGCTAAGGATTGGCAAAAAGGTGACACAGTAGATATTAATACACAGAAAGATGACAATGGTTATTGGCAGTGGATTAGTATTGGTGCTGATGCAATAGCACAAGCTAGTAGTAGTACAAGTAATACAAGTTCTAAAACAACAAGAGTTACAGGTAGTAACTACGAAACTAAAGAAGAACGAGCACAACGTCAAGTTATGATCGTAAGACAATCCTCAATCTCATCTGCTATTTCAGCTTTAACTGCTGAGGGCAAACGTCCTTCAGTTGCAGATATTTTAGGTATGGCTAAAGAGTTCGAGAACTATGTAATGGATAACAAATCTGTTGATTCAGTAACAGACATGGAAGACGATATTCCTTTATAATGAAAGCTTTAGTCGACATGGATTTAGTGTGCTTTCGTTGTGCAGCGAGTGCTGAGAACGATGATGTTGGTATAGCTATCTATCGTATGAATGAATTGTTTGATCAGATTATTGAGAAGACAGGTTCAACAGAATACGAAGCTTATCTAACAGGTTCTAGTAATTTTAGGAAGACTATCTATCCTGAATACAAAGCACATAGAAGAGCACCTAAACCTGTGCACTTAGAGGCTTGTCGTGATTATGCGATGCAGTCTCTGAATGCAGTAATTGCTCCTGATGGGTTAGAGGCAGATGATGCCTTGGGAATAAATCAAACAGATAATACGATAATATGTTCCCTTGATAAAGATTTACTCCAGATACCAGGACGACATTTTTCCTGGGAGATCAGTGGCAAAGGATGGACAAGACCTGATACTTTTGTTGAACAGACAGAGCTTGAGGGTCTTCGTCTATTTTATGAACAATGTCTTAAGGGTGATACATCTGATAACATTAAGGGTATAGAGAAGATTGGTGATAAAAAGGCAAAAACTCTCCTTAGTTCGTGTCCATCTGAACTCGATATGCTTCGTGTTGTCAGAAACCTTTATGGTAATGATGATGAGTTTCTTATGAACGCAGGATGTTTATGGATCCTACGGGAAGAGAACTCTTATTACAAGGAAAGATTTAATGCCCTTATTCAAAAGTAAGTTTGAAAAGACAGTGTGGGATAAACTTAAACAAGTATTCTCAGCCTGTAAATATGAACCTAATAAATATTCTTATATCCAACCTGCAATAGAACGCACTTACATTCCTGACTTTAAACCTGGCACTGCTGAGATTTACATCGAGGCTAAAGGTAAACTAGACTTAGAGACTAGAAAGAAGATGGTGTGGTTTAAACAGTGTAATCCAAAGACTCGTATCATATTCCTATTTATGAATCCTGATGTTAAGATTCGTAAAGGAAGTAAGACGACTTACTGGATGTGGGCAGAAGACAACGGATTCGAATGGCTTGATGCCAGAAAGGATTGGATAAGTGATTATAAAAAACTTTGTAAGAAACGCTGATGGTAGCTGTTCTTTTAAATGTGAGGTAGATGACAAAGAAGCAGAAGCTTTAATTCAATTTGCTGTAATAAATCTTATTGATATGGGAATCATTAATGTTGAAGAACAAGAAGACATTGAGTCAGAGGTAAATAGTTATTTAAATTCTGGAGGTAAACTCTCATGAGGAAACACATGGTGATACCTGATTGTCAAGTAAAACCAGGACATTCAGTGCAATATTTAAGATGGATAGGTCAATACATTGTTGACAAACAACCTGATGTAATTGTATGTATAGGAGACTTTGCAGATATGCCTAGTCTTTCTTCGTATGATGTAGGTAAAAAGATGTTTGAAGGTAGAACATATAAATCAGACATCAAAGCAGTTCACAAAGCTATGGAAAGTTTATTAGCTCCTCTATGGAGATTACAAGAGAGACAACGTAAAGCTAAACGAAAGCTTTATCAACCTAGAATGGTTCTTACTTTAGGTAATCATGAAGATCGTATAGATCGAGCTATTAATAATGATCGTAAATTAGAAGATTTAATTAGCATAGGAGACTTAAATTATGATAAGTATGGTTGGGAAGTGTATCCTTTTCTTGATGTGGTCGTTGTTGATGGTATTGCTTATAGTCACTATTTTGCAAGTGGTGTCATGGGAAGACCGATTACATCAGCTAGAACGCTCATTACTCGTAAGCACATGTCGTGTTTCGCAGGACATCAACAAGGTAGACAGATCGCTTACGGAAGCCGTGCAGATGGAAGAGAGATTACTGCTATTATTGCAGGATCATGCTACGAACACGATGAGGACTATTTAAGTTCACAAACTAACCAACACTGGAGAGGGTTCTATATGCTCCATGAGGTTAATGATGGTGCTTTTGATGAGATGGCAGTAAGCATTAATTATCTTCGTCAAAAGTATGGTAAAAAGCTTGACAAAAGCGTTTAAACGAGGTATAATATATGATACATCCATTAGAAAAGATCTTTGAAGAAGCAGTAGAACAAGCATCAGATGGTAAGGGTGAAGAAAGACATGGTAATGGTAAATGTTTTCTTACTCAACCTTGGGTTAGCTTAGCAGATACACATGGTACAGGGTTCTTAACTGGACAAGCTCAGAAGAAGATCATGGAAGCAGTAAAGAATAAAGAAGACTCTAACTATTTATGGTATAAAAGAGAGATGTTAGGAGCTATAAACTATTTAGCTATGGCATTGTTATATGAAGAAAGGATAGATGATGGTCGACACTAACCCACATACTGGAGAACGTATAGTCTCTAAACTTAGAAATAAAGATAAGTTTGATGAGAACTTTGATCGTATCTTTCGTAAAGACAAGAAAGAAGACAAAGAGAATGATAAGAAATCTAACGTTTGAAGAGCTTAAAGAAGAGCTCTGCAAGATGGAAGAGACAGAGTTATTAGAATTATTAGACATTGAATCAGAAGAAATTGTAGAAAAGTTTCAAGATAAGATAGAAGATAATTTTGATAAATTACTAGAAGAAGTTGATAATTTAAAAGAGGAGATAGATTCAGATGAGTAATTTACCTAGTGTATATCAAGACGTGATTGCGATGTCTCGATATGCAAGATTCATACCTGAGAAAAACAGACGAGAGAACTGGAGTGAAACAGTAGATCGTTTAGTTAATTACCTAGAAACAAAGACACCTGATTTAAAGAAGGAACTTAAAGAAGTTAAAGAAGCTGTTCTTAACCTTGAAGTTATGCCTTCTATGAGATTATTAATGACTGCAGGAGAAGCCTGTGAGCGAGACAACATCTCTGCTTATAACTGTTCTTACCTAGCAGTTAATAATAAACGAGCATTTAGTGAAGCTCTATACATCCTAATGAATGGGACTGGTGTAGGTTTTAGTTGTGAGAGACAGGAGATTGATAAGTTGCCCTCTATCCCCTTAGACCTTGATACCTGTGATGACTTAATTGTTGTCGAAGACAGTAAACTTGGTTGGGCAAAAGCTTTCAAGAAACTCCTGTCATCACTTTATGAAGGAGATATTCCTACGTTTGACTTCTCTAAAGTTAGACCTGCAGGAGCTAGACTAAGAACATTTGGAGGTAGAGCCAGTGGTCCTGATCCATTAAAGAAACTATTTACTTTCGTAGTGGATACGTTTAAACATGCTAAAGGACGTAAGCTTAACTCTATCGAAGTACATGATATTATGTGTATGGTAGGAGAAATCGTTGTAGTTGGAGGTGTAAGACGTTCTGCTCTTATCTCTTTATCTAACTTAACTGATCGCAGAATGCGTGAAGCTAAAATGGGAGCCTGGTATAATGATCACCCACATCGAGGTCTTGCCAACAACTCAGTTGCCTATACAGAAAAGCCTGACAGTGAAACTTTCATGGAAGAATGGGTATCATTGGTTAAGTCTAAATCAGGTGAACGAGGTATCTTTAATCGAATCGCTGCACAGGATCAAGCGAATAAATGGGGACGTAGAAGTCCAGATTTCAGTTATGGAACCAATCCTTGTTCAGAGATTATACTCCGTGATAAACAATTCTGTAACCTTACGGAAGTGGTCGTACGAGCAAATGATACAGAAGAATCCCTTGCAAGAAAAGTTCGACTTGCCACTATTCTTGGTACTATCCAATCGACTCTAATAGACTTTAAGTTTCTATCTGCTGAATGGAAACAGAATACAGAAGAAGAAAGATTACTTGGTGTATCAATGACAGGTATTATGGATGCTGAGATTACTTCTAATCCTAATCCTGAAATGTTAGAAAGGTTAAGAGATGAAGCAAGAAAGACAAACGAAAAGTATGCTAAGAAATTGGACATCCCTGTTTCTGCATCAATTACTTGTGTTAAGCCTAGTGGTACTGTTTCTCAGCTTGTGGACAGTGCAAGTGGTATACATACACGACACAATGACTATTACTACAGACGAATCAGAATGGATAAAAAGGATCCAATCTATACGTTCTTAAAAGAAAAAGGTGTAGAAGTAGAAGATGAAGCTTATAGACCTGACTCTACTGCTGTGTTTACATTCCCTATGAAAGCTCCTAAAGGTGCTATTCTTAGAGATGGACTAACAGCTATTGAACAGTTAGAGAACTGGATTATATATCAAAGACATTGGTGTGAACACAAACCTTCAGTCACTATCTCTGTTAAAGATGATGAGTGGGTTGAGGTAGGTGCATGGGTATGGAAGCATTTTGATGAGATCAGTGGCGTATCATTCTTACCTCACAGTGATCATACTTATCAACAAGCTCCTTACGAAGACTGTACTAAAGAGCAGTATGAAGAGCTTCTTGCTAGAACTCCTAAGACTATTGATTGGACAGAGTTTACAGAAGAGGAAGATAATACCATTGGTCAACAAACATTAGCTTGCACTGCAGGCAGTTGTGAGATATAATGATCGCTACAATTCAACCAATATGTGGAGTTCAATTAGGCATAGAGTTTACTGAAGCAGAAGTAAATGGTACTGAAATAAGTTACTGCTTGATTGATTTATTAATAATCAGAATTCAATTAGCGTGGTATAAATAATGAAAGTATGTATAATTGGTTCTCGCTCTATCGATAAAGCAGAAAAGGTCTTCCCTATCATAGATCGCTTTATCAAAGAGCATGGCACAGGCACTCTCACCTTCCTCCTAGGGAGTGCCAAAGGTGTCGATCCATTGTCGAAGAAGTATGCTGAGACTCGAGGAATAGATGTGGTAGAGTTTATACCTTATCATCTAATAGACCCTACAGCAGACTTTGACAGTAAGTATTTCTTTGTTAGAACTAAACAGATGATAGATAACGCAGATAAAGTTCTAGCTATCTGGGATACTCGTAGTAAAGGTACAGAGTATGGTATTAAGTATGCCCAGAAAAGAAATCTACCAGTGATGGTAGTTAAAGTCCCTGACTAGGGAGACATGTATGGTAGTAGGGGTTCGCCTCTCCTCTACTACCTTACTTTACAGGAGACATATATGTTTGAATATGTTTTAGTTGTATATATCAACAACACACCTATGTATAAGGGCAACTTTGAATCATGTGCCCATGCTACAGACTATGTTAATAAATGCTTAATAAATACAATAGAGCCTAAAGACTTTAGGACTGCTTGTCTTTATCAAGATTATATAAACCTACCTGCCAATTTCCATCCATTTTATCCTGGTAAGGAATGTTCCAAAGATTAATTGGAGGTAGTTTAAACGATCCCCAGTTAATCAATGAATGGACTCTTTCCTTGAGCTATTCGTTTCTTAGCATGTTCTATAGCTTTTTTCTTTATAGCTTCAGGAAATTCTTTATCATTAGTCATTGTTAATAGTTCTTGTATCTCTGCTTTAGTTAGAGTAGGTACGATAGAAGGTATTAATACTTTCTTACCATCTATTGTAGGTTCAATAGAATACTCTGTCATTACATAACCATCTGGTCTTTCTAAAGGTCCTAACCATCCTGCTCCTTTATAAGTACCATCTTTTCTAACTCCACCAATAGACTTCATAATAGTATCAAGAGGTACTTCTTTACCTTCTACTTTAGTAATACCCTGTAGTAGTTTTCCTAATACTTGAGGATTATTGATATCTATTTTGTCATTAGCTTTAACTCCAATAGATTGTGCTACTATCTTTTCATAATTAGCTTGACTAATATCTTTCTCACCTCTTCGATCTGAAGCAGGTCTCCACAGAGATATAACATCTTTAACAGACTGTGTAGGTTTACCTTTAGCAGGACCTTCTCCTGCAAAGTATCTATATACTTGATCAGCAGAAGCTTTAATACCTTCTTCTACAGTCTTAAACTCTCTAAAAGACTTAGCATCTGCAGTTTTAAGGTTTGTTGGGTTATTGCTGCCAGTAGTATTATCTGATTGCGATACTACTGGCTCACTGCTTTTGTGAGGGAGATACTCCTGTAAGCCCCAATGAGGGGATAGCAGAGTAAAACTCATCTGCTGCTTGGTCAAGAGACATACCTGAAGTATGATAGAAAGCCCTAAAGCTAGCATTAATTTCTTTAACTGCTCTACTGAAAGTAGATCCAACAGGTAGACCCTGGATTGCAATAGTACCATCTTCTCTCCTTACTGTCTTTAACTGCAGATCAGGATTAGCTTTTATAAATTCTCTTGTAGTATTTTCTAATACTTTAGAGTAATTCATGATATTCTGATTAGCATTCATTACATTTGTAGGATCTAGTTTACCATATATTTCTCTAATAGAAGGGTCTTGTAAAGAATTAATTAGGTTTCTAGTAGCAAGAACTCCCTCTTGTTGAGAGAGGTTTTCATTACCAATAACACGATTGTTTTTATCTATAGCATCATCAAACTTAGGAATATCATTCTCATTTATTTTAGCTGATTTCAAAGTTCTTTCAGTATAATCTTGTAAAGAAGACTTACCTTTAAGTTCTTTTTTAGGTTTAATAGCTCTTGTCGAATAACCATCATCATCAGGTGTACCAATAGTATAGGTAGACTTTTTAATATCTTTCCATGATTCAGTTATAAATTCAGATCTAAGCAATTCAGGATAGTCTTTAGCCATATCCATTAGGTAATTAAATTTGTATAAGTCTTTACCCTCTGCTTCTAGATCTCTAGCTACCCTTTTAATAGCTATGTTTTTATTAATTGCTACATCATTATCTAATTCTTGACGTGTATAAGTTCCATTAGCTGTTCCTATAAAGCCCTCTTTTAATTTAGTAATCTGTTGTTGAACGTGAGTGATACCATCTTTAAGAGCAGGATTATCAGGAGAAAGTCCATTATTAAGCATCATTTTACGAACATCTAAATTCAAGTTTGTTTCAAGCTGATTTAAGGCAAGCTCTTTATTAGGAGCATCAGAGTTTATAATCTCTAAAGCAGAATCTGAGAAATGATTAATAAGTGTTTCTTGATCCATAGCAAACTGACCTGAAGAAGAATAAGCATCAGCATCTAAAGCTTGTATAGATACTCTTGCATCTTTCATAAAGTCTAGCTTAGTTTTATTCTCTTTCAGAGCTCCCATGATATTAACATCAACCATATAAGCTTGATAGTCTGTACCTTGAGGAGTTTGATACTTAGGTTGCCAAGGAAATACACCTAAAGCTGTTCCTGTATCTACAAGCTTTTTAATGTCATTTTCCATAGCTTGTTGTTGCTCTTTAACTACGTTGACATCTTGTTTAACACGAGCAGTAATGTTTAATACATCTGCTATCTTAGAGGCATGACCCATAATCTCACCTGCATAAGCAGGATTTCTTGATATAGATTCTCTTATAATCTTAGAAAGTCTTTCACCTAACTCAAACTCTTTCATGATTCCTTGTTCTTTAGCTCTTACTAATTTAGAAGTTTGTTCGTCTAAAGCAGAAGTAATACCTTGAGTTTGTTTATTTAATTCTGTATTAAGAACCATAGGATAAGATTCATCATATCCTGAACTTTCTTTAATCATTTGAAGTTGACCTTCAGACTGAGCAATACCTTGCTCTAGGTTCTGAATACCCTGAAGACTACGATTAGCTCTATCTTCTTCAAGTTGTTTAATTTGTTCTGTAACATCTGCTAGTGTAGATTGTTTATCATAAGCTTTATAGGCATCTATTCCTGTCGTAACAAGACCAGAAATAAGTTCTCCTGTGGCAGCCTTCTCCATACCTTTAGACTTATCTACAACTCCTTGCTGTACATAAGCTTTAAAGTTAGAAGGTGATATACTTTGTTGAAAATCAGGTGCTTTTGGCATTTGTTATTCCTTAATTGGTGATAATTTTCTATTTACAACCATGTCATAATAATCCTGAAGAACAGGATCGTTTTCTTTTACATTCTTGAGAATATTAACAATAGATTGCATATCCTCTGTTCTTCCATCACTATTTAATAAATAAGTAAATAGAGAGCCAGTTCTAGTAGTAGTTGCTCTAGCAGCCTGACGACTAAGTACTTCTTTATAAATTTCATTTAGTTCAGATCCTGAGAAGTTACCTTCTTGTCTTAGTAGGTTCATTTCAAAGTTAAGTAGTTTAAACTTTGTCTCTGCATCTGCTCTAGTTCCTGTAAATACATCAATAAAAACACTATCTAAATCACTGATAGCATCTTTAACTTTCTGTTGTGCAGATCTTTTGAGTTCTTCTCCACGTCTTAGTTCAGCTTCTTTAAAGGTAGTAAATCCTAAAGCTTGCCAAAACGCATCTGTTTTAGTTATTTCTAAACCTTTAGCAAAGCCATTCTTAGTATAAAGATCTTGCATTCTCCAAGCACGTCTTGCTTTAGAAACATTAGAACCTAAAGAAGTAGCTTCTAAAAGAGCAGGCATTACTTCAAACATAGAATCGCCAGTAATGTCTCTGTATTTAAATATGTTTTCTGCTTTAGATACAGACTCCATGATTCTACCTACAGCTTTGTTAAAAGGTATATTAGGAGCCTGAGCTTGTCTGTCTCCCATAAACCATGCAACTGATTGGAACAATCCATGTAATACTTCAATAGGAGCATTCGTAGCACTTACAGAAGCTGAAGCAGATATACTTACATCTGATTTCTCATCCATTAATAACTCAGAAAGATATTCAATGGATAGGTCTATAGCTCCTTTTTGTAGAAGTTCAGCATTAGCTTGTATTTCAGGATTATCATGATTAGCAAAATAATCATAGATTAGTTTACCTGCTCCACCTATTGTTCCATACTTAACTCCATGTAGTAGGACTCTATTACCTACTAACATAGCTCTTTGACCTCTAGTTAAGTTAGTACCATTATCTTGTAATACTTGTACTAAGCCTTTAACGTTAATAGCTTGGAACTGTGTTAAGAAGGATAAAACAGGTTGTCTTTGAAATTGAAGAGCTCCTGCTCGAGACATCGAACCTGCTTGTTTCCATGCTTCAAAAGCTAACTGATTAATATTAGCTTTAGTAGTCCAATCCTTACCTGGATTAGCTGCTTTCCATCTTTCTTTATTTTGTAAGAACATACCTACCAAGTTGCTTAATTCAGATACACCATATCCATATTTATTAAAACCACCTGCAACTACACCTTCAGCAGTTTGTACAGGTCTTAGTATTTTACCTGGAATAGAGGTTCCTTCATCAAAACTTCTAATACGTCTTCCTAATACTTCATGAGCAGCCAAGTTCTGGTTAATTGTTTCAAGAACATTAGCTTCTTTAAGTGCTTTCAATTCAAGATCATATTCTAATTTAGCTTTAGGATCTTTAATCATAATACTTTTAACAGCTTGAGAATCAAAGCCCAATAGTTCTGAAGCTAATAAAGGTGTCTTTGTAAAAGTAGCCTTAGCTGTTTTAGGAAACACAGTAGCTTGTTCTATAAACATAGAGGGTTGAATGATCCAGTGTCTCATAGGAAGTACATAAGTAATCATAAGTCTAGTAGCTAAAGCCTTACCTAGGGTAGAGGCACCAGTAATACCCATACTTGCTAACTTTCTAAGTTCAGAAGCAGGTACTTTAAATGTACGAGACTCAAGAATATCAGCCATTGACTGTAGAGAGTTAAACCATATTCGATCAAAAGACTTAACATCACCTGCTTGAATAAAGTGATCATGTCTTAGCCATGCAGATTGAGCATCCTTAACCATTTGTTCTAAGGCAGGAGAAGCTGCTTTACCTTTTGCAGTAGCTGATATTTCATTTAATGAAGTAGGATAAGTATCTCCAGGGATTACATCTTTAAAGTCTTTTACAAACTTCTGTGTAAAAGCTTTCTCAAATTGAGATCCTGCTGCTGTAGAAGTAATTCTACGAGCACTTTCATGAAGAGCCTTTAAAGGATCCATGATAACATTGTCATCTTTAAGGTATCTAACACCTTCAGCTCGAGTCAGAGCATTTTTATAGTTGTCAGTATCCATCTTATAAATAGCAATATGATCAGATATACTGTTAGCTACTGACTTTTCAGGAGACATTACAACAGCATCTGGAACATAATTAGGTGAATTAGGATCAGACATCTCTTTAACTAATAAGTCTGCCTCATATTTAGTAGTAGCTGTACCTTTAACTTCTGTAAAGCTATCTGGAACAGGTCTATTAGTTCCTCTACCATATTCAATACCATTATGTTTTACATAAATAGGTTTAGTCTTAATAAAGAAATGACTTTCATATTGTTTGTAATAGTGTCCAGGAATCTTATTAATAACTCTTTGAGGTAGAATCTTAAGCTCTGATTTTCCTTTAGCACTGATTAAAGCATAGTCAGCAGAGGCTCCAGTTACATCCTTCTGTCTCTTACTGAGTCTTACTAATTCTTTACCAGAAGCTACATTAACAGTAGAGTCCTTAGCATTAAAGATATTACCTTTGGATTCATCAGGTACATATTTAACTATTTTTCCTGAATCAATATCTAATACTTCTGCAGGTACTTCAGATAAAAGTATACCTTTTTTCTGATTAAACTGTTTAGCAAACATAAGGGTCGGTCGATTATTTATATAGATACCTTTATCATAACCCTCTGCATATAGTCTAGTTTTCTCACCTTGATTGGTAATTTCAAATAGAGTATCTTGAACAGTTCTCCATTCTTTCTGAAGAGCATCAAGTCTTTCTAATTGTTTAGTTGTAAGCTTATCTCCTAAACGAACACCATTTACTTCTATATTAGATAATTCAGAAACACTATAAAGATCTATACTTTCTGCTTCCATCTTTCTAGCAATATGACCCATGTAAGGATTGATGTCCCTACTTACTTTAACCATATTGTCCATCTTTTCAGTAACACGATTTAAAAGGTTTTCAGCTTTCTCACTTACACCTTTTCTAGCCATCTCTGCCCATTTAGGAAAGTAACCAGTTCCTGAAAAGTATTCACTGATACTAGATGTTTTATATGCTCCTGCGTTTAAACCACCTATAAAAGACATAGTCTCAGAATCTAATCTATTGTCTTCTATTACAGGATTATCTAGTAAGTCATACTTCTTCTTAAAGCCATATTCAATTTGAAACTCACCTTTATCTAATGTTTTAGCTTTAGATTTAAGGAAAGCATCAGCATCATACACTTTATTAGTTTTAAGGTCTCTTACTTTAATAGCACCTGGTTCATCCATAGCTTCTACTAAAGGTCTTAATTGTTTAATTCCATGTTCAACAGCAGCTTTACTAGCAAACGCATAGTCAGGACCTTGAGTAAATACCATCTCACCTTCAAGAACATTATCTACCATGTTAAAAGTAGAGGCAGGTTGATTATGATGTAGCTTAGTAGACTGAGCAATATTAAAACGTCTTTCAAAGTCAGCAAAACGAGCAGGAGAATCTACAATATTATCATCAAATAAAGAATCATAGATAATCTTAGCTGAATCTGACATTCCTTCTTTTTCTTTTAGTCTTCTATTAATATCAGGAATAGGACCATTTTGATCTGTCTTTTTACCAGTCTTAGCTAATACATTCTCAGCTATGATAGCTTCTTGAGAAGTACCCATAGCATCTGCAAGAGATGCACCATCAGGACCATCTAAAGAAGTAGCTAGAGTATCACCTGCTAGTTTAGGATTAGCTGTAACTGTGGCTACTGCAGGAGAATCTTTAGGATGTGTTAGTCTATTATATTGAGTTTTAAGAGGTTTCCATGCAAAAGGAATCATCATACCTATTGCTTCCATAGTAAATAGAGCAGTCTCTTTATCCTTAGCTATACCTTTTTCTACAGCCTTATCAGCAATAAGTTCTAACTCACCTCCTACCCAATTAAGAGCCTGAGTAGCGTAGGCTTCATCAAATTCTTTCTCTACACCCATCCATTTAGCAAGAAACTTAGGATCTAAGTCATCAAACCAATTCTGTAGTTTGTCTACACCTAATTTAGTATTAGTCTTTTCTTCCCATTCTTTTCTATAACGAGCAATATCAACTTCTTTACCTTTAAGAAGGTCAACAGTTAGTCCTGCTAATGAATAAAGAAACTGAGGAATCCCTTTAATAGTACCCACACCTAAGTTACCTACAAGAGATGCTGCTTCAGCACTAATAGGTTTAGCATAGTCTTCATCGATAGATTTAAGAAACGTTGTATTTTCTTTAATAGCTTCTATGTTATTATTGTTTACACGCTCATTTACAGAATCAACAACTTGATCTTGACCTTCCATATCTAATGTTGATTGTCCTAGTTCAAGAATAGCTATATCTTCTATGTATTTATCTTTAAGAGATCTAGGAATAAAACCACCTAAACTATACTGACGAAGCATTCTTTGCTTTTGATCTCTAGGAATAGTTTGATCACCCATAAGGTTAGCTATAACTAACTTATTCTTTTCATTGGCTTCTGCTTGATAAGCTACTTCTGCGTTTTGATATACGTCAGAATAACCTACTTGAGTGAAGTCATCATACGTTTTATTATAAACATCTACAGCATTATCCATATTAGACTGAGAAGCTAAATAAAAAGCCTTCTCTTTTGCCTCTGTTTCTGATAAAGGTCTGCCCTTAAGCTCTTCACCTTCAAACTGAAGCAGTGTCGTATTTTCAAATTCCATTAATTAATCCTATACATTAAAGATGTTAATAAAGTCTTTTGACATTCCTGAAGCCATTGTAGCCATGTTTGTCCATTGATTAGCCTGTACTCCTGCCTGGTATCCTTTAGAAGCTGCAGTAGCAGCACCAATATTATATCCTGATTGTTCTTGAGCAAACCCTTGAGCTACGTTAATTTGTCCTATGTTAGCTGCAGCTTGAGTTGCTAAACCTCCTACTGCTCCAGTAAAGCTAGATGTACCTGCCATACCTATTCCTGCTCCACCTGTTGCTGCTGTAATTTGACCTGTTTTAATCCTTTGCTCTCTTACTTGAGCTATCCGTTGCAATCTTGCTTGAACAGCATTTTCTCTTTGTCTAGACTCTTCTAATTTCTTAGCTTCAGCTACTCGTTGTGCCTCAAACTTTGATTGTTGACCTGCATATTTTCTAGATTGAATTTGAGAAGCAACATTAAGACCAAGACCTGCTATAGAAGTAGCTTGTGATAAAGAAAGACCTGAAGTTGCTAACTTAGCTACACTTCCTAAGCCCTGTCCCATATAACCAAAGCTACCCATACCAAAAGCAGAATATCCTCCATAAGCAATAGCTGCTACTGCTGCTACTTTTGCTATTGTTTTAACAGCTTTTTTATATTCAGGAAGACCTGTATATGGATTAATAGTACCAGAACCACCATACATTTTTAATAATAAAGCTTCTTCTGGATTAATATGAGCAAGCATTGTATCACCTTCTTGCCCTTTACCTGCAATATCATGATATAATTCTTTAAGTAATTCTACTTTTTCTTTAGTAGATAAGTTTCTTATTAAACTCATAGTGTCTCCCTTATAATACTTTTTTAGTTAATATTTGTTGCATTCCATCTGTTGTTGTAACTATAAAATTGGTTGGCATCATACCAAACATCTTATTAAATTTAAGATCAAGTATAGTTTCTGGTAATCCATATATTTCTTTTATACCCATAGCTTTAATTTTAGGTATAATAATATTATCCCAAACATGTAAATATCTTTTATAAGTATCAGGACTCCATTGGATTGAATCCATGTGAAGCATCCATCCAGGAAGATCCTTATCATATCTTATATGGACATATCCATTACCTGGTTCTTCGTATAATATATTCATTAAACATTAGAAGTTGCTGTGGCAGGGAACGCCCATCCTAGTAACTTCATATCTTTTCCTTCTTCTGAATTTATCTTTAAACTTATTGTTTTACCAGAACCTCTTAGCTTATTCTTTGTTATAATAACTCCATCACCATAGTCAAAAGGATCTCCTGATCCAGTAGGTATGTAGTTTCTTAATAAACGATAAGCTTGGAATTCTGATCCCCATTTACCACTATTAGCACTATTTGACCAATTCCATTGTGATTGTACTTTACATGATGATTGGTTATTAAGAATTAAATTAGATCCTGAAGCTATATAGCCATCTTCTGTACGAGTAAAATAGAAGAATACATAAGGTATTTGTTTGTCTCTCATAACATCACCAAACAACTCATAACCTGTTACAAGATAACTAGTATAGCTAACTCCTGTACCATTTTCTGTTACCCAATCTTTAAATGACAAGTTATTAAATTTAGATAGAGTAAAAGAAGTACCTACTATAGTTAAATAACTAAATTGTGAACTTCTATTTAATAACAAATCTTCTGTTGTTACTACAGTATCAGAATTACTATCTATAACTGTATCTCCACTTGTAACTAATACAGATTGATCAAAACTAGATACGGCATAACCAGGTACTTCAATATAGTCAGCTACATAAGGTGAATTAGTTGCAAGATCACTAAATGTATTTGTGTACCAAGCTTGGAGTGTAAGATCATATACAAGTTCCTTGGTATACTTATTTATATAATTATTGTTCGTATAAGAAGTACTATCATTATATAACCAACGTACTCTATTTTCTTTCTCATCATAGAATCCTTTACAGTTGTTTTTACCAATGTCAGGAATACCTAAATATAAAGATTGAATTGTTGTAAGTGATAAAGATTCAGCTTTAAATCTTCCTGCTACAGAGTCTGTAGATAATAAATAAATACCTGCTTTAGACCAATATACAAAGTTACCCCCTACATTAACTACAGATTTAGAATTTAAGATTCCATTTGGAGAAATCTTACTTGCTTGGAAAGAAGTAGCTACGAAACCATTAGTATCTCCATAAACTTCCCACACACCATTCTCTGCAAAGACAAGTAAAGATGATTGAGAAGAAATTATCTTAACAATACGAGTAGCTTCTGGTATCTGAATAGTACCCCCATCAGAGTCAATAATGTCATTAATACCAGGATCTGTAGGATCAGCTTCTTGATGACATTTACCTAAGTCTGTATTAGATGTTACAACTTTAGTAAAGAATATATATCCTGAATAATTAGGAGATTTAGCATCACCATTTGTAACACTAGAATCAATACCTGAATAGAATATACGTTGAGCATAAGAAGCAATAGTAGATATATTACCTGTTTCTGTATCTGAATTAAGTCCTGTAACATCTGTTCCTGCTTCTCTAGAAGAACCTCTATCAAAGGCATCTATAATGATTGAACCTCTAGCTACTGTATAACGTGATTGTGAGTTCTTTTGTAATACTACTGGATCAAACTTTTCATAATTAGCATCGGCTGAATTACTAATCTTACCAAGAGTCCATGAATCAGAATTACTTGGATATTTACTTAGAGCAGTAAATGTTTCAGCTAAAGCATCTCCTCCTCCTTTAGTAACAATGTTTTCATTCCAACCTTGGTTACGAAGATTATACTTATGCTCATCTGATAGAGTAGCAGGTCTTTCATCATCTCCTAAACCATCTACTAATCCCCATATATCTCTAACTTTAATATCAATAGTAGATTGAGTTACTGTATCTGTTGTACTATTGTAAGAAAGAAGTACAGGTTTATCTATGTCTTTAGAAACAATAATTAACTGATTGTTAATAACAGCAGTTTCTATATTATTGTTAGATAGTCCTGTTATCGTAATAGAATTACCACTATTTAATAAATTAGCACTAGGAGCTGAAGTTAAGAGATCTATAAACCATAGTTTATTTTTAACACGAATAACACCAATAGCTACAGATGAGTTACCACTAGGAGTATCCCATCTATGAAAAGATTGTTTACCTTGTTTAATATCATCTGCTGTTAAACCTGTAGAAGTCTTTGCATAGGCACCTTCATAGTCTAAACCTAGTCTACGAGAGCGTGAGCCATCTCTATTGAGTACAAAGTTTTGTTCGTCAATAGAAGCATTCTCTGGAAATGTAAGAGGACTCGCCTCTGTAATTAGACCCTTGACAAAGGATCTAAAGACTTTCTCGGTTTTAGCTGCCAATTAATTATTCCTCAGTAGATTGTTCTTCTTTTTCTTTAATAGTCTTTTTAAGATCTTTAACAAACTCTTTGTTTTCTGCTTTCTTTTCGAAACGATCTTTGTTATTTAGTAGATAGTTACGAACAGCTATTTGTGCTACAGCACTTGATGTAAAGAATCCTGCTAGTTCTTGTGGTGTTTGTCCACCTTGAGTAAATTGTATTTTATAATGTCCAGTACCTGGAGCATTAACAATCTGTATCTCCTTACCATTTGGGGTCATAAATGTATCCATTGTTTATCCTTAAGTTATTTAATTTTAGACTTTTTATAGTTCTCTTTGTTTTCTTCTCTAGTTTGAATAGTTCTAGCCATAGAGTCTTTAACTATGTTTTTCATACCTTCATAGAGCTTCTTACCTGCTTTGATAGGTGAGGGTGGTTTACCTTCGCCCATATTAGCTTTAGTAGAGTTAGCATCACGAATAGCTGCTATCTCTTCAGCAGTCATTTCGCTAGGTTTTTTACCTTTATATAAATCTCCCATTAGTTTCCTCCCATCATTTTACGAGCTTTTCTTTCAGCTTCTCTAGCCCAAGACATACGATCTTCTGATGGTTCTGACTTAGCTGATAAAGTACCAGTAGCTGTTTCTTTTGATTGACTCAAATTATTAACATAGTCTTGTACAATAGGATTATTAGAATAGCTCTCTGCAGAAGAAGTAGATTCTTTTACACTAGATTTAGAATTATAATTAGGTCCTTGTCTAAGCACATCATCAGATTGTCTTACTACTGAAGTTTGAGGAGCTGTTGATTTACGAGGTACTGTATAATCAGGTCCTTTTGAAGTATCAGTAGGAATATACTTAGGTTTTTTTAGATTAGCTTTATATCTTTCATTAGCTTCTTTATTAGCTTTTTCATAAGAAGGTTGTTTGTACTTTTTCATGAGTGGCATGATTAATATCCTTGTTTTTTAGGTTTAACTATCTTTTTCATAGGTTTCTTTTTCATTGTTTTCATAGAAGTTTTCCTTTTCTTAGTTGATTTACCATATTGTTCTTTGTGAACAAATGCCTGAGTATTGCTCGTTAGTTGTGACATTAGTAGTTAGGTTTTCCTTTCACTCCTGGTTTACGTCCATAATTACCAAAGGTAATTCCATTCTTTAGTTTCCATGCCTCTTGAGACATTCTACGTTTCTGTGAAACGGATACTTGTTCAGCCTTAGGATTACCCATTTGTTTTAATGTAATAAAGCAAGTAGACTTAGCTTCTGCTAATAAGTATGTAAACATTTGAACAGGAAGATCAGGTGTAAAAGAATCTGTTATACTAAAAGCAACTGATCGTTTGCCATGACACTGTGTCTTACTACTTACAAGAGTAGAATTAACAGCACTATCATAAGAATCAAATACAAGATTGTCATCATCAAATGAAGTAAAGTATTGAGGAGGTTTATCATTATAAATTAATAAAGATATACCTGTTGTATCTGTTACTGTAGTTACATTAGATGCAGAACTATCTCTTTGATTCAAGATATAAAGAAAGTCTTCAGGAGTCTTATAGAGAATCTCTTTATACTTGTCCTTAGTATCTGTAAGTTTTCTACAATTATAATTAAGCTTCTTAAGATCAATAATAGTTTCAGGTAGACTCATGTGAGTAGGTCTTGCTGAAGTACCACTACTATCTAATTGAAACAACTCATAGAGAAAAGGAAAGTCTTTACCATCTATAATGTTATAATAAGTTGATTTAATAATCTGTGCTACTTGTAAGGCTTCGACTGTATCATTAATACTATTAATTTCATCAGAGTCCATATCTGACATGATGTCTTGTACCATTTCAAGTAGTGTCATTTTAGCCATAATTTTATCCTAGAAATAAAACAGTTAAACCTGCTTCAGTTGGAGTAATATTAGTTCCTGAAGAAGTACCATCTCCTCCTACAAACATGGATAGTGTTTGACCTGCTGTTGCATTAACTAAACCACTAGAAGCTAAAGTAATTTTATCAGCTCCATTAGTAGGTTTAGCAACAGTTGTTAATCGAGCTCCTACAGAACCATTTAAAGCATATTTAAAGTTATAAACTGAACCTGAAGCAATAGCTGCTGTTGTAAAGTTAATCCAGAAATCTACATAATAAGTACCTGCTTGATTAAGAGTAATGATACCACTTGCAGGAGTTGTAGTTAAAATAGACACATCACCTTGTGTCCATTCTCCACTTGGATTAAGAAGTGAATAAGCAGAAGCACCTGCTAATGTATGAGCAGTAGCACCTGCTGAGATGTATAGATCTGCATGAGCTTTACCTGGAGGGTATGTCCATGCACCAGAACCTGATCCATTAGAAATATATACTTTACCACTTGTAGCAGCAGCTACACCCTTAGGCTCATGTATATCTGGATCTGTGATAATGTTATGTTGTATAGTCATTTAATATATATTCCTAAAAGATAAGGGAGGGTCCGAAGACCCTCATCCTTAATTAGTTTTTGTCGTAAACGTATTCAACGACAAGTCGAGCTTTACCTGTAAGTAAATCGTCAACGTTAGGAGCAACTACAACTTCTCCTGCAGTAGCACCGATTGTTTTACCTACTAAAGCACCTGCACCAGTAACAACGTTACCTGCAGTGCCAATAGCTGTTTGTGTAGCCTCATCAGCTTCCACCAAACCATCAGCATCGATAGCAACACCTGCAGAATTATACAATCCAACAACTAAGTCTGTTGTAGTAGATGTAGAAGTAAATGCTACATCAACATATAACTTAGCTGAAACGATTGTTGCGTTTGCAGGAATAACATATTGTAAATTGCTAGTACCAGAAGCAGGGAGATTATCATAAGAGAAATCCCATTGGGCTCTTTTGATAATACCTGTAGATGCTGTTTGAGCACCTTTACTTCCATCTGTTGTTCTAGCACCATAGTGGTTAGCAACACCACGCTTTGCGTCTACTTCATAAGTCATGTGATGTCTCCTTAGTAATTAGATGGATGAGTTAAAATTACACCCAACGTGTCAACACGTTGAGCACCAAAACCGAAGCGAGAAGTAACTTGATACTTGTCAGCTCTTTCTTCGTTGTCTCTCCAACCTTCTGTTTTTGGAGCACGTCTCCATGCGTGCATAATTGGCTTGCATGAATCATCAGCCACACACATAAATACGTTTGCTTTGTCACCAACAGCAGCAGTTTCAGATGTTAAACCATATGAAGAAGCATTGATAGCTTCAGTAGCTGTTAATGTAGGTAAGAAGTTAGAAGTATAGATGTCGAAACCAAAGATATTCTTAACGAATTTATGATCACGAGCAAAACCTTCTGTTACAATACCATCAAACATTGGGTTATTTGAAACGTTAACTAAGTTTTGTAAGCTATTTAATGTAGCTTCAACAACTGGATCAACGATAGCAATACGACCACCTGCAGGAACATTAGCTTTATCAAATGCTAATTTCATAGCGATAAAGTCTTCTAATGTAATAGTTCTTGCATTAGCTGCAGCAGAACCTACCCAACGATGTGGACGACCATTAACTAAGTTAAGGTTAGCTGCAGTTTGACCTGAGTTAGCAGCAGCTAAATATTTAGTTTCGTGGTTTTCACCAAGAGCACGTGTAGATTCCATAGCTCTCATAGACATTAATGTGTCTACTTGTGAACCATCTTCACGTAAGTCGTCAGAAACTTTCCAAGCATCACCAACATAGTCAGTAATAGCAAGTGTTAAGTTACCTGTGTCAATAGGTGAGAAATTTAAAGGTGTATCCTCAGCAGCATCTTGAAGAGTTACTGTACCTACTGTTTTAATGTTTAAAGTTGTACCTGAACCAAAGTCAGTTACATCTCTCCACATTCCTTCTGGCAATAGATAGTCATGTAAGTTTTCAAGGATAAACTGAGAATACTGTTGAGCTTCAATAAAAGCTGTAGTATTAGAAGTTAATTGTGACATTTAAGTCTCCTTGTTAATTGTTTAATTGTCGTTTTACTTTTTCACCTGCAATTCGCCAAGCATTAAGCATATCTTTAGTAGAAGCACCTTTAGGTACTCTAGCAGATAACTCATCTGTTGCTTTATTATTAGATAAAGATTCTGTATTTACAGTACTTTGTGATTTTGCAACTGTTGTAGCTCTGTTATCAAAACCTGCTAATTTTAAAACAACATTTGGAGATGTTGCAGATAAATTGTGTAATTGTTCTAGTGTCATACCTGACTCTTTTGCTAAGGTATTATAAACTTCTTCAGCTTTACTTCCATACTTTTCAGTAAACTTGTCAGCTACTGAACGAGCATTAGTTTGAGCTTTAGTTAGTTTTTCCCTTTGCTGTAAGGTTTGATTAACTAGATCCATGATTCTATCTTGGTTTATTTCACTCGTAGAAGTGGTAGCTTCTTGAGGTTGAATACCAGACTTTATTTCATCAAGTAACTCTTCTGTTGTTCTACGTTTAGCAAGTTCCTCTTTCAAATGAGTCATTTCTTCCTCTAGGGTTTTGATATGCTCTTGTGCATGAGGCACTGATCTTAACGCATCATCAACAGATTTATACTTTTTACCTTCGCCTACAAACTCTTGAGCTTCTGTCGGTATCTCAAAAGGTCTAGCTTGGGTATCTTGTTGCTGAGTCTCTTGGGTATTTGACTCAACAGCTTGTTCTTGTTTAACTTGTTCTTCACTCATTATTTTTCTCCTTGGTCAGGAATAAGATTATATAATTTAGAAAAAGCTTTTTGGATGCCTAATTGATAAGCTTGGTATTGACTCCAAGCAGGTTTATCAAAAGTTTCTTCATCTATTGCTTTTCTTTGAGCAAGTTGAATCTGCTCGAGACAGTAAGCTTTGAGCTCTTCAAACACTTGTTGTTTTGTTAAGCTCTTAGCTTTATCTGATTTTAAATCCATATAACTATTCTAACATAATTGATTAAAAAAGTCAAGGTTTAAATTAACCCTGCTCCCTGTAAGACAGACTCATTTAAGTCGTCTTCAATAGGTTCTTGTGCTTGCATCTGAGCTTCTTGTTGAGCAGACATAGCTAACTTCTGTGTTTCAGCATTTTCAAAGATAGCTGCGTTGTCTTTAATAAACTCATAAGCTTCAAAACCCATGTACTCTTCCACCATCTTAGCTAATTGTTTAGCAGAGATATGTGGTGAAATCATTTGTCCAATCGGACTATTAAATAAACCTATAATGTTTTGAATTAACTGTGCTCGTGCTGCATAATGTCTAGCACCTATAGGACGTAATTTACCTTTAGCTGTAATATCTTCTTTAGTAATAGATATAAAGTCAGCAACACCTAAGTCGTTATCCATTACTTTAGCAATCTCTGCAACATCTAAATTACGTCTAGCTGTTTCAAGCATTGTATTTAAAATAGGTTCTATAAATTCTATTTCAAATTTATTAACTTTGTTTTGGAAAATACGACCTGCAGCATTTTGTAATTGTTGTACTTCAAATGCTGTTTTTTCACCTGGACTACGAATACCCATAGCTTCTCTAGGTGCTCCTGCCATTTCTTCCATAAGTTGTAATAACATACCAATTTCATTATTAACTTGGAAAGCAGCAGGATTAGGAGGCATCATATCTACATCACCATCTTCAGGAATATGAATTACTGATTCAGGACCCCATTCAAATGGTTCTACATCACCTTTAATTCTAATTGGTGGATGTATTGTTAAATCTAGTGCATCTGCTTTTAAGTTTTCTAAATGGTCTACTCGATATTGCATACCTACTAAATTATCTAAAGGACCCATCGCATATAAATTATCAGGACGATTTCTCCATCCTACATGATGTTTATTATCTTTACCTAAGTAAGATGGATTTTCTATATTACGTAATACATAACTACGATCTACAATAGTAATAATTCTATTTTCAAGTAACTCATCATCATGTTCACTATAAATAGTTCCTTCAAATTCTAATATTTCTACTAAACCTGATTGATAATATTCTTGTAATGAACCAAAACCATCAATGTGATAAGCTTCTGCTTTGTTAATATCTTCTAATCTAAATTGAGTTATATTACGTCTTACATCCATAGTTTTATTAAAAGAATCTATGTTGTATTGTAGATCAGGTCGTTTATCAATATCTAATTTAAGTTCACCTACTGTTTTTACATATCGTGTAAATTTAGGAGTATCTTTAAATGCTTTAGCTGTTGGATTAAAAATAATATCAAATGGTGATATTCTTTCTAGTTTAGGACCAGTATAAGTAACTATTTCTTCTTTTGTAATAGGATCAATATGTTTTTCTGTAATATAGTTTACTTCTGCAAAAGAATTACCATAATCAATGTAGTCATATACTAATTGAGCTACTGTTTCTCTAAAACCTGATTCTTTTAGTTTAGTTTTTAAATAGGCTTCAATCGCTTTACGTTTTGCTGTAGTTGTATCTTCTAAAGAAGCTCCTTCCCATTTCATCCAGTTATCATTAGGAAATAAAGCATCCATGTAGTTAGCATGAAGATTATCTCTAATCTGAGTTAATTTAGGAAGTGTTGTTTTATTCTTCCAAGGAAGTTTAGAGTTAGTTGTTTTAGTGGTATCAGTTGCAAATAGATAGTTTCTTAATTCTCTCCATTCTTCTTCTTTATCTTGTCTTTGAATCCACCAATTATTGTAGAGATGTCCTAGCTGTCTTGCTAAATTTTCTCTAGCTAACATTTGTTTAATTTCTGCGACTTTTCCTGCCATAATAATTTCCTTAGTAAGTTACTCCCCCAAAACGAGAGTGTGTTTGTATACGACTTGTCATATTAATAACATTACCTCTACCTTTTGGTACGATTGAAATAGCAATAGCATTGGCTAGTGCATCTTTAATATCATCGTGAGGAGGATGTCTTTGTGTTAATTCTTCTTCTAATGGTTGGCAATTACCTCCTTTGTAATGCCATATTTGTTTATTATCATATTTAGGTTCTAAAATAGCACTAATACGTTGTCGTTTATCACCCATATGTCGTGTAGGTCTATACTCATCAATAGCAAGAGGTATACCATTAGGTCGTAAATAACTATCTTTTAATTCTTTAACAATAAGTTGTTGAGCTACAGTAATTTCAGCTCGTAGTTTTCTAAATCCCCACTTTTCCCAAGAACGTAATATATGAGAATAGTAATCAACAATTTTATCTGTTTTAAAACGATCTATATCTAAGACATAATAATTAGCTTGACTATCTACACCAATGATAACAAGAGCTGTATAGTCAGCTTTTTTACGTAAACTAAAAGCAAAGTCAATCGCTGCATATATATTTAATTTACGATCTCGTATAAACCAGTCGCCTTCTTTATTTGTTAAAACTGAACGATCATAATATTGAAAATCATCTACATTTAAATTAGCTGTTTCTTTACTATTAGGATCATTATAATATTGTGCAAAGAATTGAGTTTGATCTACATATTTAGCACGAATACGAGCTAATTCTCTTGCATCAAATCCAAATGATTTACCATCTTTACGTTTTTGTTTACTCCAAAGAAACTCACCATTAGTTTCTACTACTCGTTGAAATAATTCATAGACTGGCTCTTCTTCAAGCATTTCTCCTTCATCATCATAAATGCTTTCTTTCATGTTTACCATTGTGTCATATATATCTCTGGGGTGATAACGAGTACCAACAACCCACTCAAAAGCACCAGGATTTTCAATGGAAGCCAGTTGACTATATGCTGACGATACTTTATCTCGTCCCTCTTCAGTATAAGCATTACCAGGCACAACAATGTCGTCAAGCACAACAACATCAGCATGGAAACCAGTAGTATTTGAAGTAAGTCCAACTGCTTTAACACTGGCATCTCTTACTCCTTCCTCTTTTCTTTTTGGATGATCAACAGCTATTTCAGCTACTGCCCATCGTTCTCTTTTGCCCTCTTCAGGATGTAACATTTCAGACCAATAACGTCTATAAATTGGACTATCTATAATTTGTTTAATTTGATATAATTGTTTTTCAGCTAAATCTGCTGTAGCTGATACATATAATATAGTAGTTTCAGGATGTTTAGTTAACCACCAAGCTGTTCTATATGCTACTAATTTAGATTTCATATGTCCACGAGGAAGTAATACAAGTTGATTGTTTTTAGCTTCTTGTCTAGTCCACCATTGTATTAATTCTTCATGTATAGCTCCCATCATTAAATGAGGAGCTACTAATTTAATAAACGTTAGTAAGTCTTCTTCTGCTGCTTGTCTAATTTGGTCAATTTGACTCATTTATTTCTTTCTATATTTAGCTGTTTTTTTAGCTATTGATTTAGGCTGTGCAACAAATTGTTTACCTTTACGTTTACCTTCTGCTTTAGCTGCATTAGTAGCTTTTTTTTCAGAAAGACTTAATGCTTTCCATGCTGCATCAGGTAAGTATCTTTTCTTTCCTTCACTTTTACTACCATCAGAAGTTCTCCACTTCTGTTTAGTCCAAGCTTTTAAACTCTTTTGTGATTTAGCAAGAGCCATTATTTATAACCTCCTCCTGCTTTTTTATATTCACTAGCAAGTAACTGAGCTTTACGAGCTGACCATTGTCCAGGATTACCACCTTTACTACCTGCTTTAATCTTTTCAAATAAACGTTTACGCATTGTAGGTTTTGTATAATTACCTGCTTGATTAACTTTACTTTTTGTTTTGCTTTTCGTTTTCAAGTTGTTTCATCCTTTCTAGTCTAGCTTCTCTTGTCATATACAACCAATGTTCTAGATCATCATAATTTCTGTAACATGATCTACATCTTGCTTTACCTGCTACATTTATCATACGACAATCCCCAGTACAAGGACTGTCGTCTACCATTTAACTTTATGACTCCAATAACGAGCACTTAATTTACTTGGATTTGGATCTTGTGCATTATGTCTTGCATAGTAAGATTTCTTACGTGCTTTATCTTTAGCAGACGTAGGATTTTTACCTGCACCTCGTACACCTTGTTGTCCAAACCTAATTGTTTTAACTTTATCTCCTACTTTAGCTACAACAACATGAGATTTAGTAGGATGTCCTGGAGTACGTTTAGGTTTGTTATAACCTGATACTCCTGCTTTTTCTAGTCTAGAGTCTTTAGCCATATTATTTCCTTTTTTTACTTTTACCTGCTTTTGATAATGCAATAGCAATAGCTTGTTTTTGTGGTTTACCTGCTTTCATTTCTTTACGAATATTTGCAGAAATAGTTTTTTGTGATTTACCTTTTTTAAGGGGCATAATGTACTCCATTTTTATCAATAATTAATATTTGTCTTAAAGCTTTATCACCTTCTTTAGGAAAAGAAATATGTATCCAAGCATCATATTCTAAAATTAATTGATCAAATTCAATAGATGAATCAGCCAAAACTGAAAATACATCATCGACATCGCCATAACGATCACAAGTAAAATCAGCAGCAAGACCAAGTATATGTCTGCTTGTTCTTTTTGACCCCAAACGATCATTGAGAGCCTCACACCTAAAACCACTACTAATATTAATAGGATTACCACCAAGCTTAGTCCTAACATCTTCTAACCCTTTCGCTAAAGTTTTTAAATTCTCTATTTGCTCTTCATTAGGAGTGTTAGCTATTCCATATCGTGAAGCTGTTTGAGATCTTGTAAATTCATTTAATGTAAAATGTTCTGATAACTTCATTTAGTTAAGCCTTTACTTTTCTCCCAAGTTCTTAAACTTGCAAGACCAAGCATGGCTAAAGTTAGTTCCATTAATACATCTGTTTGTAATTGAGGTAATGTTATAGTAATGCCAAGTAATGTACACACCCACTGAGCCAATGGGGATAAAACAAACACCCAAGCAAAACCAAACCCAGAGACCCAACCAAGGAAAGGACGCCAACCACTAACCCAAATAGAGCGATGGCTAGCTTCGATTTTATTCGTTTCAGCTTGAGTAAGACTAATCTGTGCTGCATTATCAATAAGAGCTTTTTCAATTTCTTGTTTAGCTTTTTCTTTTGCATTGTTGTCAGGTATTAGTTTATCTAGTACAGTACTTATAATTGGTAAAATAGCTTGTATCATTTAGACACAATCTCCTTCAATCGTAACACAGTCTCCTTGAGAACAGTGTACATTTTTATTGTTTTTACTTGTATAGTTTCTTTGAGAGCGTGGAGTGGATCTCGGATAATTTCGTAAGCCACGAGTATCACACAAACTGAAATCAAATGAAGTGTCATAGACATCTTTGTTTCTCCTTAATAATTGACATAATCTAGATAACATTAAAACATCCTTGTTATAAGTTCTACTGCATTTACTTTACTAATTATAATACTTGATCCTACAATACTACCAAAACCTACAATAATAGTCCAAAGAAGTTTATTAAGAACATTTTCTATTTTATCTATACGAGCATGTATATTAGCGTACCTTTCGGCACACAGTTCTTCATGAGATCTAAGTTCCTGTTCTACTTCTTTTGCTGTTGTCATATTAAAATTCTATCCATCCAGTTATAATATACTTGTCTCCACCAATAGGTGGGTTTCCTCTGTGTGTATGTGTAAAGGCTGCAGGAAATATTACTACATCTCCTTTACTTGGTTTGTATCTGTATTGTTGATAAAGAAATTCTGTTTCACCTGCTTCAAAGTCATCGTTAAGATAAGCAGTCCATACTAAAACTCTATTAGATGAATCTCTATCTGTAGCTTCAGCATGCCAAACATGATACCCTTGACCTGGTTTAGTTAATTGTATCTTCATTGTATATGATTTATGTTGAGCTAATGTGTGTACAATATTATATTTTTTAGCATACTCACTATAACAATCTGACCAAAATACTTTATTAAACTCATTTATTAATTCAGGAGTCGTATGATGTAAAGGATAGCTAGGAAGAAAAGTAAATTGATCTTGTTTTTCTAATTTAGGAACTTTTTCTATACTTTGTCTATCTTGTGTAAATCCATTTGTATGTGCTATATTAAAATAGTTTATTACTTTATTACAGAACTCATCACTTAATACATTTTTATAAACTTCTATAAAATTATCCATGTTATGTTTTATCCTTTATATTAATTCATTTACTATTAGTTGAGACCATTTGACTGCATCTTTTGTTTTAATTCTGTAGTCATAACTAATAGGATTACTAAATAAACTATTAGTATCTTTATATCTACTTTGATTTATTGTATCCATCCATATTACAATATCAGCATTAAATATATTTCTAATTTCTTCAGTAGGTGCTACAAAATCTGTTATAGTATGACTATAATTATTACTTATAGTTTTTAATCTAGTTGCTTGTCTAAGCCTTCCTTCATAACTAAAATCCCAATCATTACTTAAAGCTCTAACCTCATCTGCATTTATTCTAATAAAGTTTGTTAGTTTACCTAGTTCATTGGCTAATGTAGTTTTACCTGATCCTGGTAAACCCATTACTAATATCTTTAGTTTCTCCAAAACTCCATTCCTTGACATTTATCTATAATATCTTGAGTAGGAGTTGTTGTTGATTTACTTAATGTAGATCGTAAAGAATGTAAGTTTGCATCACCATAAGCCTCTTTATCTAATTCTTTATATGTTGATTTTATATTATTAAATGTATGTTCATAATAATTTTCATTTAAAAACTTATATATCTTTTGTAAAGTTTCTTTAGGTTTATTAATTAAATTATTATACTCAACAATATGTATACAATCTTTATAATTATTAAAACCTATTTTTAAATTATCATAAGGATCTTGTAAAAGAATATCATCTTTAGTTAATAAAAGATTACTATCTATATTAATTTTTGTATTTTTAATAGACATATAAATTTCAGATATATCTCTAACCATACATATTATCTTAGGTTTTATTTTAAAATAATGTAAAATATCAGTAACTTTACCTGTCCAAACTCTATTCTTATCAAATATAACTTCTTGTGTTATATCAGAATAATAATATTTAATAAAGTCTCCTATATAACTTTCAACTTGAGTCACTTTAGGAAAAGCTTTAAATAAATCTAAATCATTAATTGTAGTAGCAATAGTTTCCATAATTTTAACTACAGGTGAACTTGGTCCTGAATAAAAATTAGGATTTTGATTTAGTATAGCAGAAAGTAATGTACTTCCTGATCTTGGTAATCCTGATATAAAATATAGTTTTTTTGTCACTTAAAGTAAGGACCTTCTAACCATGTTACACAACTATATCGTACTCCTTCTGTAACAGGTTCTACTCCATGTAACATATAACTAGGAAAAACTATTATAGTACCTTTTTCTTGAGGCGGGTAAAACTTTTTATGTGTAGTTTGAATATAAAACTTACCACCTTTGTAGTCATCATTAAGAAAAGCTAATACTGTTAGTTTTCTAGTTTCGTTACTATGTTTATGTATTGTATCTACATGAGGATAATAACGTCCATCTTGTTTATAAATTAAAAATTCAGATTGGTTAGTATGTGTTACATTATATTTCCACCAATAATTATTAGCATTTAAACCAGTAGCAGCTAATGTAGCACTAATACCTACATTAGGTTGTAATATAACTCTTTCAACATCTCTAATATTTTTATCTAAATTATTATCACCTATATAAGCAGGTTCTTTTTTAATACTATCTTGACTATAAGTATTAATAAGATTTTGACAAAAACTATCTGTTATATGATTCTTAAATATAGCACAGTCAGTTAATCTATTATTTATAACTGTAGAAGGTTTTGGTATTCCTAAAGATTCTCTGCTATCATACTTTTGATCTGCATGAGGACCATCTGCATCTACATAGTGTAAGAATACTTGAGCCTGCCACTGTCCCTCTGTATATTTGTTTCTCCAATGTTCTAAATCCATACCACGATAAAGAACAGCATCTCCTACTTCCATATCTATTTTATTATGTTCCATATAAATAGACCAAGGTTTACCTTCAAATCCTAAAGTAAGAGTAGCTGATATTTCACAAGCAGGTCTATCTGTATGTTTTTTTAACTCATCATTAGGTTGATATAACCTAGCATAAGAATAAGTAGGATATAATTTTTTACCACTAGCTTTTTCAAAATAAGGTAATAAATCCTCAAGAAGCTCATCAAAGTTTTTTTGTCCATAGATACCATAAGATAATGGACATTGTTTATCTTTTGTAGCTTCACCTTTATTTACTAAATCTTTTAATAAATTAGTATATCGTTTACAAGTATTTCTATTAATAAATTCTTTTAAATGAACGTATCCATTTTTATCGAAATCGTTGGTCACGATTATCCTTTCTAATTATTTAGACTGAAACTTTAGTCCAGGTGTCTGTAGTCCAATCCCATTGATAGTCTTCTATTAAATTACCTTCTGCATCTTCTGCAAGAGCTCCTGCTGTACTTTGATGAACAGCATCAGGTAAAATTCTAAACGTGTTTGTAGTAGGATCATACCAATAATCATAACTTTCTATAGAATCAGGACAATCTTTCCATTCCATTGAAGAATGTACTTCAAATTCATTTCCAGAATCTACTACTTCTAAAACTCGATAGCCTCTATTATCTTGTCCTTTAGATTCATTTGTATTAACTAATGCTTTTTTTGTCATAATTTATTCCTATTAATATTCTACGATAACGCTACCTGCTTGACCTGCTAAACCAGGACAACTAGATATTAGATGACCTCCTCTACCTCCTGCACCTGTACCTCCACCATAGATACTAGCTCCTCCTACCATAAGAGAACCAGTAGAATGACTCAGTACAGAATGAGCATAACCTCCTGCAAAGTTTGCATTACCTCCTGTACCATTTCCAGGATTTCTTGGGTTTTTAGGTGGGTTAGAGTTAGCACAATAAGCTCCTTGACCTCCAGTAGCAGAACAATAAGCTCCAAATGAAGAAGTACCTCCTGTTCCTCCATTTTGTCCACCACTTCCATTATTATTTGGATTACCTCCTGAACCTACAGTAACAGGTACATTAGTTCCTGATGGAAATGAAATAACTTCTATAGCTGCTCCTGCTGCTGCTGCTCCATAATTACCTGCTGTGTTATAACAATATACTCCTCCACCTCCACCACCTACAACAGTTACTTTAACTTTTTCTACTGTTCCTGGATTAGTCCATGTACCTGGTGAAGTAAATACTTGCATGTTAGAAAAACCACCTGCTGCCGCAGCAAGAGTAGTCCATGTCATTGTACCATCACCATCAGAGGCTAAGTATTGACCTGCTGTACCATTACCTGGAACATTAAGTTCATCAGCACCTACAGCATTAGAAGCAATAGAATCAGCATTAACTGCACCAGTTGCTATATGTTCATTACCAATAGCATCATTTGCAATCTTAGTTCCATCAACTGCATCAGCAGCTAATTTACCAGTAGTCACTGCAAGGTTATCAATGTCTGCTGTAGCTACTGTATTTTTAGATGCCAGTGCTCCGTCTGCAGAATTGACGTATGCTTTAATTTGTGATCCAGTAACTTTCTTACTGGTACCTGCTTCGTTGATTTCAAACTCATTGGCATCTGCTGCTACCGATGCTGCTGTTAAGTCTGAGATTTTAATGTTTGCCATCTTTTAATAACTCCTTTTCCAAGCTCCGTTAGTGTGTTTGTAAATTTTAATATTACCAGTCCAAGCTCCATTCCATTTAACATAAGGAAGAAACTCTTTCCAAGATCCATCATCTTTGTAGTAAGGTTCTGATGAGAATAAAGTTGTAACACCATTACCTACCATTGTTGCTGCTATAATATTGCCTTCAGCTTGTATACCTGTTCTTACATCAGTACCATTCTCAAGTACTCGTATATCACCTGACTCTGTAATACGAGTAACATCTGTTGTCCCACCTTCAACAAATCCATTAAGTATTTTAACTGCAGATGGACTTAAAGTACCTGTACCTGTTTTATCAAACAGACCATATTGTATTCTAATACCTGCAGAAACTTTAGAACCTAATGATGCTAAACTTGATTCTGCTAATTGATTTCTATAACCTATAGCAGATACAGCTCCTGCACTTACAAGATTAACTGTAGGGAATTGAATCCTTGTACTAACTCCTAATTTACTACCTACAGCTTGTAAACTACTAAATACAAGACTTGTTGTATTAGGATAAATATTAGTAGTAGCTTCACCTACTAATGATATATCTGCTTGAGATTTACCTGTACCTAAAGGAGCTAATGTAGCTGTTCCTGTTAATGAGGTAGCTCCTGAGTAGTCCATTCGTACTACATCAGTTATAGTACCTGTACTATTAAATTCACTGTAACCAAATACAGTTCGTTCTGCTGCTGATATTTTAGAACCTAAAACATCTAAATTAGAGAAACCATACTTAGTAAGTAAACCTACAGAGCTTATACTACTAGAAGCTGATACACTTGCAAAAGCTTCTACAAAGTTTTCAGTTATTCGAGTGTCAGACGACTGCGTAATGCGAATGTCGCCATTTTCGAGTATTCGAAAGCCGTCTGCCATTTAAATAAGTCCTTAAGCTATTGTAAGGTCAATATTGCCAGTTGAAAACTGTAATGTGTCTCCATCATTAACAACTTTAGAAGCAGTCATAGAACCATGCCATAACAAGTTTCCTGCAGATACAGCATCAAAAATACCTATGTGAGTAATTGTGCCCCAGTTACCTCCACTTGCAGTGAAAGAAATATCTGCTGAGTTAGATGTTGTACCACCTGGTGATGATGCTGCATCAAAAGCTGCTGATTCTCTTGCATAGCCTGAACCTGATACTTCAGTACCTCCTCCACTATCTGAAGGTGCTGCAGTAAATAATCCTACATACCATGCTGTTGGTCTTGTAGCAGAGCCAGTTGTCATCATCCAATCTAATAACAATTTCTCTGCGTAATCTGATAAAGCTGCCATATTATAAGTCTCCTCTTAATTAAGTTATTTTAAACCAAATATCACCATCACTACCTCCTGAAGGTGAAGCTGTGCTAACAGTAACACTCTGGGTGATACTGGCATAATTGTTATAGACTGTTTGCATAGATGTTAAATAGTCTACACCATTAACTGTTAAACTTGTTACTGACAATCCACCTGCATTAAGAATGTCATTGTTATTCATATCAAAATCATTCAACATCTGGTTAGGTTCACCAGATGGATTGTTTCGATATAGAACCTTATTATTAAATTCGTCTTCTATTTGGTTAAAACTAGCGTTTAGTGCTGTGGTACTAGCGTAACCTGATGCTATGTCACTTACTGTAATTTTAGCCATTACGTTTCCTTCTTGCCTCTTTTGTTAAATTAGTTTTAGCAGAAACAACTCTAAGGTTACTTCTACTATTAGAACCACCATTCTTTAAAGTCTTAACGTGATCTACTTGTTTTGGATCACCTACTTTTAATCCCATCTTCTTACGAGCGGCATTACGAGCTGCTCGATCTTTTACTCGTGTCGGTTTCTTTTTCTTTTCCCAAGAGAGTTCTTTCTTGTAGTCTCTCTTTCCTTTAGTCATGTAAGGCATTAGTCTTTTTCTCCATTAACAACTTTAAGACCAATCCGTTCCATATCTGTTTCAAGTTCTTTTCGAGCTCCTGCTTGAATTTTACGTTCACGCTCTATTTCTTCTTTGCTAGGTCGTCCTCGTTTTACTTCGTATCCTTTTTCAGCAAGATACTTAGAAGCTTGTACTCCTTTAGCATCATTATCTCGTGAAGCATGAATCAAAGCTTTTAAGCCTAATGCTTTTAGTTTAATATCTAATTCCTCTCTCCATGATTTAATTTCATCTTTGATAGCAGGTAGAGTGTCGTTAGCTAACTTGTTCCAATGATCCCAAGAGCTAAACACATCTGTAGCGAATTCATATTCATATTTAGGAACATGATCGTAAGACAAGTAAATCTTTTTAAGTGAATAATATAATTTGCCGTCTCTCTCAATATTATCAGATTTAAGCGTAAAGATAGGAGGAAACTTTTCTTCTGTTCCATAGCGAAGTTCCCAAAATAAACTTTGGGTACGATAACGACCTATGTCGTCTTTCATGACAGAATGAAACTTTTTTAAATCCATAGTAAAGAGGAAAAGATATTATATGAATAGTATAACAAAAAAATATATTCTTGTCAAGTAATATTTGAGATATTTATAAAAATATCGAAAATGAAGTAATTGTCGTTTTGTAGTATAGTAATTACTAATTACTGTTATTAGTTATTATAGTAATTAGTAATACTACATAACTACAGTAATTAGTAATTAGACATATTAAGTTCAGAATAGTTTGATAGATTTTACTTATCATAATACTATGTGATAAGTTTTACTTATGGATACCTAGTAGCTATGCTATGCGAGAGGTCGTTTTTACCTCGAGCACGATAATTAGTTCCCCCTGACATTAGGAATTTCTATGAGATAATTATTTGTTGTAATGCAATCTGTCCTTGTCATGGGTGTGTTCCCCCCTGTACCCTTCCAGACAGTGACATATATTTAACATGTACCAACAATTACTTGAGGAGACTGATGAGTTGTATTGTATTATTTACACTATTGCCACTGTAACTTATTGATTTTATTGTAAGAGATACATTATTATTCTTAACTGTCATATATTACTCTAACTATATTCTAAATAGTTATATAACGTACATTCTACAGGAGTTTCCCATGACTGTCGTGCTCATATTTTTTCTGTGTGCTTCGCACTCTATTTAATATTCGCATCATTCATTACCCACGCTCAATCGCCGCTCGGGCTTACACACTCACTCTAGTTTACCACATGGTTCAAGACCTTCCGTTCACTGCGTTCACTTCAGCGAGAAATGCTTCGCATTTGTCTTGACCTCATGTGATCACTAGATTACGAGTGTGTATTACACTTATTTCATTATTATAAATCTATATTTTTTTAGGAGCTTATTATGAACGACAAATTAATCTTTGGTTTTGACGAATGGATGCTTGACTTAATTCACTATCATGAAATGAATATGGAGCAAGCCATGCAACTTGCTCATATTTGTTACGATGAAGATGAATATGATCCATGGAATGATACAATATTCGATACTCTCGAAGAGTACGAGCTTGACGAGGGACAAGTTTATTAACCCTCTAAACCTCAAAGCGAGTGCCTCTCTCTTTCGTGAGAGAGGCTCTCTTTATTTATTATTTAACAAAAAGGAAACTATATTATGTCTAAACAACTTACATTTGATAAAAACTTACTTACTCAACATAGCTACACTGTTAAATCTGAATTTGATAAGCTCGAGGGTTTAGAGCCGTTCAATTTCATACAGTCCTTGGTGAAAGGTAAGTCAGCTAACATGATGCTTGCTCTTGCAGAAAGTATCCTACGGCAAGCTAATTACGATCAGTTCAAGAAGTACAACTCACCACTAGAACGAGATGTATCGAGCTTAATCATCAAATCAAAAGCAATACGAGAGGAAAACAAAGCTCTAATCGCAGAGCGTATGGCTAAGAAAGATGCTCAATCAGACACTGTTGAACAATCTGTAATCGTTGTAAATGAAGATGGCAAGCAGATTGGTGCAAGAGTAGAGGTTCTTGCAGAGCGTGGCAGACCTGAGATTGAGTATGCTCAAGAGTCAACATCAGCAAATGGGGGTGCAGTAGCGTAAGCTACTCCCCCTTTTTTTTTGCTAAGACGGCAGGGGACCAGGGGTCGGTCACTTGTACAAATACGCAACTTTTGACTTATACTTTTACAGGAGTTTTTGTATGAACGAAATTTTTGATGTAGTTATAGCAGCAATAGGTACAGTATTATTTACTGGACTAGCAATCTATACATATTTTATAGATGGATCATCTGCATTATTGTTCATGTTTATCTGTGGAGCAACAGCATTTGGTTTGATATTAATCTCAATAGTTAGTTATGTCATTGATATTACTGGGGGTAAAAAGAAATGACTTATACAATTATATTCCAACACAATGGACAAAACTTAAATTGGATCTCGGGCCTGCCCTCACTTGAGCAGGCTCGAGCTCACCTTAAAGACTGGGTGCAATATGCTAAGCCAGGTGATAACTTTGTAATACAAGAAGGGATTGATGAATGTTAACAATAAAAGATGCAGAAGTTCTTAACTATGATACACTATTAGAAATGTGGGCAGAAGAATATATTTTGTATCACAACAAGCTTCCACATAAGAATATAAAGTTCCGATACAAATTGGAATTGTTAAATGAAATCAATACTTTACGTAAACAACAACAGTTGGAGAAGTCCGAATGAAAAGTACTATATATGAAGTTTTAAATCGTAATGGTAAAAGCCTTGGCTTTGTACAAGGTAAAGACATTGAAGAATGTAATTCAATGGCTGAAGAATTTTATGGTGATAACTTTTATTCTTTACACAGAGTTACAAGTTATCCTGGATCAATCGATGTTAAAATTGGAGGTAGTAACTAATGTATAATAGAGAAAGAGAAAAGTTATATGACAGTTGGCTAACTGATTATGATAAATATCTTGATGATCAATGGCAACGACAAAATGATCAAGAACGTCAACAATGGGAAGAGGAAAATAAAAATGAGTAAATTTCATTTTGAAGTAGAAGAACGACACTTATACAAGTTTGATATAAACGCTAATGATCGTGATCAAGCAATACGAATATTTACTGAACATGCTTCACTTTATATGAAAGATGATACTTTAGAAAATATTCATTTAGATTATGAAGTTACTGAATAAGGAATATAACTATGAAAGTAACTTGCGATAGATGCAATTTATCAATCAAATATAAAGGGGACTATTTGTTCAATGATGGACAATTTTTTGGAGATAATGGAGACCGAATATTATTTAAATTAAATGAAGTTATTTGTTCACATTGTATAGAAGAACTCGCAAGAGTAGGTGATCCACATGTGCGTGTGCAGCCTTAAATGCTGATGAGCAGCCAGACTTTAATCCATGTCTTTAAATTTGATTGGTCAATCTCAGCGACTTAAAACTGAAATCTGTCGCAACATGCAGTCGACATTAACTCACTGTCTGAGTGGAAGTAATGGCAGTGATTCCCAAAAAAACACATTCTGCCATTTAATTTTTTAGAAGGAGCTTAACTATGGGTTTAGATATGCACTTACTAGGTGAGCGTTATATATGGAAACATACTAACGAACCTCAAGAAGATTTACTACGTAACAAAGTAGCACAAGCAACTGGCTTTAAACCTAATCAAGTTCAAGGTATTAAATTAGATCTTGGTTACTGGAGAAAAGCTAACCACATACATAATTGGTTTGTTGAAAACATACAAAGTGGTGAAGATAACTGTCGTCAATATCATGTTGAAAGATCTGAGTTAATGGATCTAAAACATATATGTCAACGTATCATGGATCGTGTAGAAAATGGTGATGAATGGAAGTCTTATGCAGAAGAAGTATTACCATGCTGTGATGGCTTCTTCTTTGGTAGCACAGAGATTGATGACTATTATCTTGAAGCTTGTAAAGAAACCATACGCATTATTGATAACATCATTACTGACCCTGCATTAACTGATGTTGATTTGTATTACGCATCATCATGGTAAAGTACATAATATTATTAATGTGTGTATTACATGTATTACAAATACAAGCTAGTGTTGTAATTATAGAACCTGATGGTGATGTAAAACAATGTTATATAGATTCATCAGGTATTATGATATGTATTTAAGGAGAGATTTATGTCATGTGATCCAAATAAAGAAGCTATACTAGAACAGATGTATGAAGAGTGGTATGACTTTTACAAAGAAGAAGGTTTCATAGGTGAGCAGTTATGTATACTTGCAGAAGAAGCTGCTTTAAATCAATATCAATCAGGTGATTTTTACCAAGGAGATTATGATGTCGAGTAAATTTGTACGTTGGACTTTACTAGCTCAAACAGAAGATGGATTAGATTACGATGTGTCGAGCCACGTTCCAGTGGGCCTCGACAATCGTCTTAATGATTTTCTAGATGATCTAGAACAATACTGGGATGAGGAGGATCTTGATCCAATAGAATGGGAAGGAGAAGATGATGCAAGGAGTAAATAGTAAAAACATAGCTAAGATTATTACTGATCGAATCTTAGAAGAACTTAAGAAAGATCCAGGTCAATGGATTAAATCTTGGTCTGCTGCTAATCGTCCAGTTAATTTAGTAACAGGTCGTGAATACACAGGCTGTAATTGGCTATGGTTATCTATGATGCAAGGTCACGAAGGTAACGATACTAATGAATGGTGTACTTATAACCAAGCTAAAGAATTAACAGGTCTTGACTATCCAATTAAGAAAGGTAGTAAAGGGCAACCAGTTATTCTTTACAAACCACAAAAGATTGCAACACTTGATAAAAAACAAAACAAAATGAAAGACAAAGTTGTTCCTTTAATGCGAGTGTTTCAGGTATTTAATCGTAGTCATATCATTGATTTACCACCACGAGAAATACCAAATGAAGAAGAAAACAAACTAGAAAAAGTAGAAGTGTTTGTTAATCATCACAAGTTAAACTTAAAGAATGGTTTTGATCACGCTTGTTTTATACCAAGTAAAGATGAAATTCACATGCCATACATTACAAACTTTAAGTCAACAGAAGATTACTATGCTACGCTTCTACATGAAATGACACACTGGACTGGTCATGAGAAACGACTTGATCGTAAACTTAAAACTAGTTATGGTACAGAAGCTTATGCTTTTGAAGAATTAGTTGCAGAGTTAGGTGCAGCTATGTTATGTAATCATCTTAATATTCAAGGTAAACTACAACACACAGAGTATATTGCTAGTTGGCTAAAGGTATTACAGAATGATGAAAAGGCTGTGTTACGTGCATCAGCACAAGCACAAAAAGCATTTGATTATATTGTAGGAGTTACTAATGACAAAACAACAGCAAACGTGGTTAATGCACCTGCTTGATTTTGAACAACAACGAATGTCATTTTCAGGCAGGTTATATTTAATTAAATTAGCTGAATCTATGGATATAGATGTACAAACAGATGTTGAAGATTTGTATGCAGAATATCCTGAACAATTTATGCAAATTACTGGAGGTATGCTATGAATAGACAGATCAGAGAACATCGAGTAAAAGAAGCATTAGCATCATTAGAGATAGAAGGATTAAAGATTAGTGATTATTGTCAATCACAAATCAAGGAATACATCGAGGGGCGCATGACACACAAGATGTTATTACAGATGCTAGATGAATGGTATTTAACGGAGGTCGTTAAACGTTAAACATTAAGGAGAAATTTATGAAAACTGTGTGGGCTATCTTTACTGATGAAGATAGATTAGATAGTATATGGGCTAATAGAACTAGTGCTGATGCCTATGTTAAACAAGAAGAAAAGAAAGATCCTGGAGTTGAGTTATATCCTTGGGAACTTCCATTAAACAACTGGAGTAAATAATTATGACATTTGCAACTGATTTACTAGATGAGTTTTGTATAGAAGCAGGATTTGTAGACTGGGAAATTGTTAGATTGTCTGATGAATCCCCTTACTATGGAGACTATGTTGTTAGATTTATAGAAGGACCTATTGACAACTAAAAGATTTTCTGTTAGAATGGAATTTTATTTCATATGAAAGCAGTTCCTATGAGATGTCTAGCTTGCAATAAAGAGCTCTCAGACTTCGAAGCTACAAGAAAATCTACTCAAACAGGTGAATATATAGACTTATGTAATACGTGTTATCGTACTATTAAAGATGTAATATTGCCTCAAGAACGTGAAGACTTACGAGATGTAATAGAAGATGATGATGAAGAAAATGGGGAGTACTAAACTCCCCTTTGATATTACTTGTTACATACGTACATAGTAACTTCAAAACCAAATCTCATTTCTGTTGCTGATGGTTTAGTCCACATAATGTTTCTCCATTTAGTTGATTAATATACTTTTTTAGTATATAATAATATTATACTATAAATACGATATAGTGTAATCAGTACGATCTTGATAAGGAGCTAAGTTAAATCATGAGTGCTTTTTTACAGCATTTACCCTGTCCTAATTGTGGTAGTAAAGACAATCTAGGTGAGTATGAAGATCATTTCTTCTGCTTTGGATGTCGTTATCACAAACATAAATCAGACACAAAATCATTAAGAAAACGAATAACTGTTAAACAAGAAACAGTGTATACTCCTGTCCAGGACATGGAGTTAACAGATGAACTACCTTCTGTTGCAAAACAATGGCTATTGAAGTATGGCATTACAATGGAAGATGCTAAAGAATATAATTTACAATGGAATCCTAATATGAATATGCTAATGTTATTAAAAACAAAATACTATTGGCAAGCAAGATTATTTGATAAAGCTAAACCAAAGTATTTATCTAAAGGAAAGAAACCTGTACAAATATATGGATATGGTACAGAACGAGTTACACTATGTGAAGACATAATTTCTGCTATCAAGTTAGCTCGAGTCTCTCCTGAGATGTGTGCTTCTCCTCTTCTAGGAAGCACAATCTCTTTCGAGGCCCTTCGCTTTTATAAGAAAAAATATAACAGAATCACAATATGGCTTGATCGAGATAAAGCTAAAGAAGCAATAAAGATAAGTAAATTGTTTCAACAATATGGAACTAAGAGTGATGTTATTATTACTCCTCTTGATCCAAAAGAATACAATAGAACGGAGCTTAGAGAATGGTTGAATTACAGATAATAAGATTATTCTGTGTAAATAAAGATGAGTATAGTCGTTACTATAAATACGTTGATACGACTTACATGAAAAACAATTATCCTTTGTTACATAAATTGTTTCAAATGGTATTTAGTTTCTATGATAAATATGATAAAGATAACATTACACCTAATGAACTCTTTACAATGTATCAAGCTAACTATATTACAGATGAATCAGAACAAAAAGAAATAAAAGAACTTATTGATACCATCTTTGATTCTGAAGAAAACACAGCTATACGAGATTTATTACAGACACATAAAAGACGTGCTCTTGCAGGTAACCTTGCTAAAGTAGCTTTAGATGTAGAAGAAGGTAAAGTAGAAGCTGAAAAACTACAGGAACTTTTTAGTGACTTTGAATTACAAGCAGTAAATGAACAAGAAATTAATGGCTGCACAGATGATTTATCAGACTTATTACATCAACAATTTGATGAAGTGGGGCTTCGTTGGAGACTTAACTTCTTAAATAAATCATTAGGTAGTCTACGTCAAGGAGACTTTGGCTTTATCTTTGCTAGACCTGAAACAGGTAAAACTACTTTCTTAGCTTCAGAAGTATCTAATATGATAAAATATACAGACAAAGAAATACATTGGTTTCATAACGAAGAGGGTGCACGTAAAGTGCAAACTCGAGTCTATCAAGCAGTGCTTGGAGTTACAACACAACAACTAAAGAAACACGAAGAACGTTGTAAACAAAAGTATTATGAAGAAACATATAAAGATGGACAGAAAAGAATCTTTATACATGATGTTAATGAATCTTCACACATCAAAGTAATTGAAGGAATCTTAAAACAAAAGAACCCCGGGCTTATAATACTTGATCAAATTGATAAGATAAAAGGATTTAAAGCAGATCGTAATGATCTTGAATTAAAAGTATTATATCAATGGGCTAGGGAACTTTGTAAAAAGTATGCTCCAGTTATTGCCGTCTCCCAAGCTAGTGGTGAGGCAGAGGGTGTACCATTTCTAACAATGGATATGGTAGACTCATCCAAGACAGCCAAACAAGGAGAGGCTGATTGGATTCTAGGTATAGGTAAGGATAAAGATAATACCTCTCGTATAAGGTATCTAAATATCACTAAAAATAAGCTCCTTGGTGATAGCGATTCCTTACCTGCACTTAGACATGGTAGTGCTAGAGTACTAATTAAACCTGAGGTAGCTCAATATGAAGACATCGTTTAGTAAAAGAGAATGTAATATTTGTGGTGAGCCTGCTCTTATATGGTATAAAAACAAATGGTGGTGTGCTTTTTGTACAAGTATGGGTGAATTTAATATGAAAGGATATTGTAAACATGAGAAGACTGATGATAACGATCCATCGTGATTATGATGCAACAAATGATATAACTAATCCTACTATGAAAAAGATATATTCATATATGCAAAGAGGTAAAACATATACTCGTAAAGATATAGCAAAAGACCTGTCCCTACCTGTTCCTACAGTGACAGCTAGGGTTTCAGATCTTCTGATGAAACATTATATAACAGAGACCCCTACTGTATGGGATGAAAAATCTAAAAGATATATAGGAGGCTTCCAAAGATTATGAATGTATTAACAATAGATGTAGAAACTACCATATCAAATAAAGGTAATCCTTTTGATACAACTAATAAATTAGTATATGTAGGATGTAAAGATAACGAGCAACCTACTAAAGTATTTAGTATTGAATACAATCAAGAACCTTATAAAGATAAACTTAATAAGATTCAAGCTATGATAAATGATGTTGATTGGTTAGTAGGTTTTAATATTAAATTTGATTTATCTTGGTTAAAAAGATATGGAATTAAATTTGATCACAAAAGAATATGGGATTGTCAGTTAGCTCACTTTATTATGACAGGACAAGAAAAACCATATCCTAGTTTAAATGGAGTCTGTGAACATCACGGACTTGAACAAAAGATAGATATTATTAAAGAGCAGTATTGGTCTAATGGCATTGACACTCCAAATATACCAGAAGAATTATTACAAGACTATCTTAAAAAAGATGTAGACTTAACAAGAGAAGTTTATAAAAAACAAATGTATGTATTATATAAAGATACTAATCAAGCTAATCTTATACAATTACATTTTAGAGATTTAGCAGTGCTTCAAGAAATGGAATACAATGGGATGTTATATGATCAACAAAGGAGTAAAATACTTGGTGATGAATTGGATGAACAAATTGGGAAACTGGATAGACGACTGTACGATTTACATGGATTGGATTCTTTTAACCCTTCTAGCGTGGATCACCTTAATGCTTTCCTTTATGGTGGGAGGCTTAGCTTCCGTCGTAAAGTACCTGATGGTGTTTACAAGACGGGGGCTCGTAAAGGTGAACCAAAGGAAAAATGGGAAACGTATGAAGTAGAATTACCACAACGTTGTAAACCTATTGCAGGATCTGAACTAAAAAAAGATGGATTATATTCAGTAGATGATAGTACAATTAAAAGATTAAAAGGAGCAAAAGATATTCGTGATTTAATACTAACAAGAGCTACATTACAGAAACGACTTACAGCATACTATAGAGGCTTAGATGAACTTATCACAGAAAATAATTGGAAACAAAACAAACTACATGGAGTCCTCAACCAATGTGTTGCTAGAACAGGACGACTCTCAAGTAGTAAACCCAACTTACAAAACTTTGATTCAGAAATTAAAGGCTTGCTTTACAGTAGATATGAGTCATAGTAAAAAAGTAACAGTAGCTATTACAGGCATTGATGATTATTTTCGTAATAATTGTCCTCGCTCTGAAAGATTAAAAGATCTTTATGAACATATAGAACGCAAAGGATTAAATGTAGCCTGGGCAGAATATGTATCTAAAGATATAGAAGATCTTATTATGATAGAAGGACCTGAATTTTTACTTAAACATATGTCTGTTAGTGCTAAAGATAAACTAATAAAGTACATGAAAAAGAGGTATCTTTAATGTTATTACAAGCAGATGCAAAACAACTAGAGTGGGTAGGTGCTGCTTATTTATCTCAAGATCCTGTAGCTATTAATGAAATATGGGGATCAGTAGATATGCACAGTGATAATCAAAAACGATTTGGTCTACCTAGTAGATTGATTGCTAAGACTTTCGTGTTTAGATTAATCTATGGAGGCAGTGCTTATAGTTATGCACATGATCCTAACTTTATGTCAATAGGTAGTGAAAAGTATTGGCAAACTATTATAGATAACTTTTATGATAAATATAAAAGATTAGGTGAATGGCATAAAGAAATCTATGAAGAAGCAGTTCGTGAACGTAGATTAGTAATGCCAACAAATAGAGTCTATAACTTTGAATCTGAAGTTAAAGGCAATAAAGTATATTATCCACGTACTAAGATATTAAACTATCCTGTACAAGGATTAGGCGCAGATCTTATGGCGATTGCTCGTGTGTCGTTAATGACTAAACTACGTGAGATGAAAGACATAGTTATGGTTAATACAGTACATGATTCAATAATACTTGATTTTAATTCAAAAGTATGGGATAATATACATATAGTCAATTTAGTTGACAAATGTTTCAATGAAGTTCCAGATAACTTTCACAAATTATTTGGGAAAGAGTTTAACTTACCTATGAGAGTCGAGTGTCAAGTAGGACCCACATGGGGATCAATGGAGATAATAAATGCAGATAAACGTAATTGATGTAGGACAACCAACCACTCATGCTAGTGCTAATGGTAGATCATATGAAATGATTGAAGTTGCATACAAGAATGAGAACGGGCAAATTCAACAAAAGAAGTTAATGTCATTCAAAAACCCTGACGTTTACAAACAAGCTTTAACATGGGAGAAAGGTGCAACAGTCCATATACAAGCTGAGAAAAACGAAAAAGGTTATTGGGAATGGATTGGCTTAGGAGATGTACCAGTAGCTAGTGCATCACCATCATCACAACCTAGTAAATCTAATAGCAATACTAGAGTTACTGGTTCTAACTATGAAACCAAAGAAGAACGTGCAGCACGACAAGTAATGATTGTTCGGCAGTCATCTATCTCTTCAGCAGTCAGTGCTTTAACAGCAAGTAATAATGTTCCTTCAAGCAACGACATTCTATCTCTTGCAAAAGAGTTTGAAGATTATGTTATGGGTAATACTACTGTTAACAAAGCTGATGGTGGAATAGATAACTTTGAGGATGATGTTCCTTTTTAGGGACATCTTCTTTCATTATGTTAGCTCTAATTGATATGGATATAGTATGCTATCGTTGTGCTGCTTCAGCAGAAAACAATGATCTAGGAATAGCTATATACAGACAGAATGAATTACTTGATCAGATATTAGAGATGACAGGAGCTACAGCATATAAAGCTTACCTATCAGGTCAAAAGAACTTTCGTAAACAAATCTACCCAGAATATAAAGCTAATAGAAAGCAACCTAAACCTATACATCTGGATAACTGTAGAGACTATGCGATGCAGGAACAAAATGCAGAACTCGCACCTATAGGATTAGAAGCAGATGATGCTCTAGGAATAAATCAGACTAAAGACACAGTAATTTGTAGTTTAGATAAGGATCTATTACAGATCCCTGGACAACATTACTCATGGGAAATTAGTGGTAAAGGATGGAAAAAACCACACATATTCAGAGAAATTACTGAAATAGAAGGACTTAAACTATTCTATGAACAATGCCTTAAAGGAGATCGAACAGACAATATACGAGGCATAGAAAAGATTGGAGATAAAAAAGCAAACTTAATATTAAAACCATACACAACAGAACTAGAAATGTTTAATGTAGTCAGAGATATGTATGGTAATGATGAAGAGTTTTTAATGAACGCTAATTGTTTATGGATATTACGAGATGAAAACGAAACGTTTACAGAACGCTTTGCCAAACTTCAAAAGTAAATTTGAACGTAGTATTTGGGAACAGTTAATAAAAGAATACAAGACTTGTCAGTATGAATGTGACTCGTACAAATACGAACAACCTGTTATTATAAGAACCTACACTCCTGACTTTAAGACAGGTAAACATAAAGTATACTTAGAAACAAAAGGTAAATTAGATTTAGAGACTCGTAAGAAAATGATATGGTTTAAAGAATGTAATCCTAATGTACGGATTATATTTTTATTTCAAAATGCTGATGTTAAACTACGTAAAGGTAGTAAAACATCTTATAGTGAATGGGCAACAAAGAATAACTTTGAATGGTTAGATGCTAGAAAGGATTGGATAAGTGCATATAAAGAAATGCTCAAAGAATAAAGATGGTTCATTTAAATTTGAAGTTGAAGTGAACAAAGATGAAGCTGCCTATTTGTTTAATTATGCTCTTAATGATTTAATAAAAGCAGGGTTTATGCACGTAGATTTAATTACTGAAGCTGAATATGAGCTTAATTTATTTAGAGAAGATGGAGGAGATCTATCATGAAACATTTAGTGATACCTGATTGTCAAGTTAAACCTAAAGTAGATATATCTTATTTATATTGTATTGGTAACTATATAGTGGCTAAACAACCTGATGTTATTGTATGTATAGGTGACTTTGCTGATATGCCTAGCTTATCAAGTTATGATACAAATAAGAAATCATTTGAAGGACGTACATACAAAGCAGATGTTAAATCTGTTCACACAGGAATGGAACTACTTTTAGGTCCTTTATGGGAGTATCAAGATAGACAACGTAAAGATAAAAAGAAGATGTACAGACCTCGTATGATATTGACGTTAGGTAATCATGAAGATAGAATAGATAGAGCGATTAACACAGATCGTAAACTTGAAGATTTAATTAGTATAGGAGATCTAAACTATGAACACTATGGTTGGGAGGTGTATCCTTTTCTTGACGTGGTTGTGGTCGATGGTGTTGCTTACTCACATTATTTTGCAAGTGGTGTCATGGGAAGACCAGTTACATCAGCACAAGCTCTCATTAATAAAAAGCACATGTCATGCTTTGCAGGACACCAACAAGGACGACAAATTGCCTATGCAAGAAAAGCAGATGGCACTGAAATTACTTGTATTATAGCAGGTAGTTGTTATCTACATAATGAAGACTATCTATCTTCACAAGGTAATAATCACTGGAGAGGGATCTATATGTTACATGAAGTAGATAATGGGGCTTTCGATGAGATGGCAGTTAGTTTAAGATATTTAATGAAGGAGTATAAGTAATGCACCCATTAGAAACAATATATAAAAAAGCAGTAGAACAAGTTACAAGTGGAAAAGGTAATGAAAGACATGGTGATGGTGATGACTTTATGTTACAGCCTTGGGTTAACATTACTAGACTACATGGACGTGGTTTTCTAACAGGACAGGCACAGAAGAAACTAGAAGAGGCAGTCCGTAATCGAGTCGGTCATAACTACGACTGGTATGAGCGTGAGTTACTTGGTGCTATCAATTACTTAGCTATGGCATTACTTGCTGAATATGAGATTGGTAAAAGTACTACGGAGGAACTACATTGATTACTATTGAAGAATTAGCTGAACAGCTAGAAACATTTAGTGAGGTAGACTTACTAGAGATACTAGACATTGATTCAAAAGAATTAATTGCTAGGTTTATAGATAAGATAGAAGATAAGTATGAAGATCTTGTATCTGAATTTACTATTGATTTAAATGAGGAGAATGAGGATGATTAATTTACCATCGGTATATCAAGACGTTATTGCTATGTCTAGATATTCTAGATATATTCCTGAGAAAAAACGTAGAGAAACTTGGGATGAAACTGTAGATAGATTGGTAAACTATTTAGAAAGTAAAGCACCAGAATTAAAGAAAGACTTAAAAGAAGTTAGAGAAGCTGTTCTTAACTTAGAAGTAATGCCTTCTATGCGTTTATTAATGACAGCAGGTGAAGCTGTAGAGCGAGATAATATTGCTGCTTATAATTGCTCTTACCTTGCTATTAATAATAAACGTGCTTTTAGTGAGGCTCTTTATATCCTAATGAATGGTACTGGTGTTGGTTTTAGTTGTGAACGACAAGAGATTAATAAACTACCTGCAGTACCTACTGAAATGTCAGAAGTCAAAGACATTATTGTCGTTGGAGATAGTAAACTTGGATGGGCGAAAGCCTTCAAGAAATTGTTATCCAGTCTTTGGGAAGGAGATATACCACAGATTGACTACTCACATATTCGACCATTAGGAGCTAGACTAAAGACATTTGGAGGACGAGCTAGTGGTCCAGGTCCCTTAGAAAAACTATTTAAATTTGTTATTAACAAGTTTGTAGAGGCTAAAGGACGTAAACTAAACTCTATCGAAGTACATGATATTATGTGTATGATTGGTGACATTGTTGTTGTAGGTGGTGTAAGACGATCAGCTTTAATTTCTTTAAGTAATCTAACAGACAGACGTATGAGAGATGCTAAAACAGGTGCTTGGTGGGAAAAAGATGAACATCGTAGACTTGCTAATAACTCAGTAGCTTACACAGAAACACCTGATAGTGAGACTTTTATGGAAGAATGGCTATCTTTAGTTAAATCTAAATCTGGAGAACGAGGTATCTTTAATCGTGTTGCTGCTCAGAAACAAGCTAACAAATGGGGAAGACGTGATCCTACTTTAGATTATGGTACTAATCCTTGTAGTGAAATTATTCTACGTGATAAACAATTCTGTAACTTAACTGAAGTTATTATTCGTGCTAATGATACAGAAGAGTCTTTAACTAGAAAAGTCAGACTAGCTACGTTGTTAGGCACTATACAATCTACACTTACTAACTTTCAATTTTTATCTCATGATTGGATTAAAAATACAGAAGAAGAAAGATTACTTGGAGTATCATTAACAGGGATTATGGATTGTAAACTAACTTCAAACCCTGATTCTAAAATGTTAGAAAGGTTAAGAGATGTTGCAAGAAAAACAAATGAAACATACGCTAAAAAACTGGACATTCCTGTGTCTACGTCAATTACTTGTGTTAAGCCTAGCGGCACTGTGTCTCAGCTTGTTGACTCTGCTAGTGGTATACATACACGACACAATGACTACTACATTAGAAGAATACGTATGTCTAAAGCAGACCCTATATATGACTTCTTAAAAAACAAAGGTATTGAAGTAGAAGATGATTTGTTTGATAAAAGTAAAATAACGGCTGTATTTAGTTTCCCTATGAAATCACCTAAAGGTGCTATACTTAGAGATGGTATGACAGCTATAGAGCAATTAGAAAACTGGCTTATTTATCAACGTCATTGGTGTGAACATAAACCTTCTGTAACTATATCTGTTAAAGATGATGAATGGATTCAAGTAGGAGCCTGGGTATGGAAACATTTTAATGAGATTAGTGGAGTTTCTTTCTTACCTCATGATGGTGGATCATATCAACAAGCTCCTTATGAAGACTGCACTAAAGAACAGTATGAAGAGTTGTTAAGTCGTACTCCTAAAACCATAGATTGGTTAGACTTTATTGAAGAAGACGATAATACAATAGGACAACAAACATTAGCCTGTACGGCAGGAAGCTGTGAGATATAATGAGAGTTTGTATAATAGGTAGTCGTAGTTTAGATAAGGCAGAGATAGTTCTTCCTATTATAGATAAGTTCTTTAAAGAACATACAGTTAAACCTCAAGTTATTATATCAGGAGGAGCTAAAGGAGTTGATCACTTTAGTCAGTTGTATGCAGAACATAATGGACTTGACTTTATACAAATATTGCCGTATCATTTATTGGATACCACCACTGAGTTTAACAGTAAATACTTTTTTATTCGTACCAAGCAGATGATAAGTAACGCAGATAAGGTACTTGCAATATGGGATACAAAAAGTAAAGGTACTGAGTATGGTATTAAACTTGCTCAGAAGTTAGATATACCAGTGATGGTTGTTAAAGTACCATAGGTTTCCTTCCTTTTTGTCCTATGGTATGCTATGGTGCTGTAGTAGTTAGGTTGCCTCGCCTAGCTATTACAGCATTATTTTATATGGAGGTTATGTGCTTGAATACGTATTAGTACTCTATCTTAATGATGAGCCTAACTATATAGGTAACTTTAAGTCATGTGCTCATGCTAATAGATACATACAAAACTGTTACTTTAGTACAGTTATGCCTAGTGACTACTATGTATCATGCCAACATCAAGACTATTTATTTTTACCTGAGGGTTTTGTAGCCTCTTATCCTGAGGATTGTTCCACAGATTAATAGGAGGAAAATCTATATCCTTCCATTCAATCATAGTAAGCTATCTAAATAATTTATAGTTTCACTAGGTAATTTTGTTTTCCATTTATTACCATTAGCTTCTATTAATTTATCTACATTACCTAAACCATAATTATAAGCAGCTAAAGCTTTTTCTTTATCGCCTCGATAGTAACTAACTAATTTATCAAGATAGTTTTGTACCCATTGAGCTTGTTCCATTACAGTAGAAGTTTCAAGATCTATTGAAGGTAATCCAAATCCAGGATCTTTTGCTGTACTAGGTAGTATTTGGAATTGTCCTAAAGCACCTTTACTAGATTTAATAAGTTTACCTGCTTTATCTCGATGTCCTTCTTTAGATTCTACAGGACCTAACTCATTAACTACAAAGTCTAAATCAAGTTCTTTAGCTTTTGTTTGAGTTATAGGAGGTTCTTGTTCTACAGGAGCAGTTGTAACTCCTTCTGTAGGTGTCGTCTCTACAGGTTGTTCATTAACTATAGGAACAGTTTCTTCTTGTACTTGTTGTTGTACAGCTTTAAGACTATCTAAAATACCTTTATTAGATTCAACAGCCATTACTTTACCATAGGTTTTAATACTGTTATTTAATGGTACTACATACTTATTATTAAAATCATTTTTAGCACCAGGTACAATAACTAAACCTTGACCATCTGTTTTAATAGTAAGCCCCAAAGTAGCAGCTTCTGCTTCCATTTGTTTATAAATTGTAGGAACAGCGTTTTCAATACTTTGAGCTAATGCACTTTGACGAGTTGCATCTAATGATCTAACATCATCACTTGTTACAAAGTTTGATGCTATACCTGCCATAATTTCAGTATATAATTTATATTTATCAGCAGGACTATCCATTTTATTATTATAGGCTTCTTCAATACGATCAAATAAAGAATTAGCTACTTGAGTACCTTTAGTATCTCCTGATAATTTAGTTAAAGATATTTGAACTCCTTCTTGTACCATTGATTTATTTTTATTAAGAGGACTTATATTTAACATTTCATCTAATGATGATATTCCTGTATTGCCTTGTTTTTCAAACATTCTATTAATATTATCAATAAAACCAACGTATTCAGCACTATTAAATTGAATACCAAACGTATTACCTACAGTAGCTAGTTTTTCTAACATACCTGCTACTTCTGTAGTAGCTCCAAATTTATTTCTAAAATCTATTTGTATTTGATTTTCAGTAATAGATTTTTGATTTTCAATATAAGTTTTAATATCACTAAGATTTTTATAGTTTTCAATCGTAGTTAAAGAATCATTTAATCTATCTTTATAACGAGTAAGCCGTTCTTTAACTTCAGGATTATTTAATCCATAAGGAGAAAATGTTAATTCAGCATCCATAATACGATTTTGAATATATGTTTTAGCATTAGCTTTAGCTGTTGCTAATTCATTAGGAGACAATTCTTGTCTTGTTACAAGTTGTCCAGTTTGAGGATCTACATTTGTAATAGTAAATATTTTTTCTATTTCATTTACATCACTATATTGTCTACTTAATGAAATTTTATCAAAAGTACCATCTTTAATAGCTCTACGAAGTTGTAATTTATCAACATCTTCACCACGTTTAGCTTCTCTAGATAAAGCATCATCTCCAAATTTAGCTTGTCTTAAATATTGATTAAAAGCATCCATCGCATTAGAATCTAATTGACCATTAGGTCCTCTAAATATTGGATTATTTAAATTAAGATTATTATCTTTAGCTTCTTTATAAATCTCTTTAAACATCCATTCATCCATACCTGCTTTAGAGGTAGCCATTTTGTCGTCAAGTTTAATACGATTTTCAATACCATTTAAATCAAGTACAGTTTTACCATGAGAAAGAATTTCTGATTTAAGATAAGGATATTGTGTTACTTTATCTTTAAGTATTTGTTTTACTCGTTGATCAAATTCAAAACCAGTAATACGTTCTTGTGACTTTGCTTTGTCTAAGAATTGTTTTTGTGTATCAATATCTGATAAAACATTATTAATAGACTGGTTAACTTCTTCAGCAGAACCTGATTTTTGACTTGGTAGTTTAGCTAATTCAGCTTCAGACTTTTGTAAACCCTGTTGTTGTTCTAGTATTTTAGAAGGACTAGCAGATTCATAAGCATTAATTTCATCGTCTATTTCACCAGTAATTCCTTGAAGAGCATTGAGTTCAGCAACATCTTTATAAATAGCTGTAGATAATTTAGCTGCATTAGTAAACGCATTAATGTTTGTAGCAGCACCATAGCCTGCTGATTTATCAATTACTGGTTGTTTAACAAAAGGAGCAACATTTCTTTCTCCTATTTCATCTGTAAATCTATTTGCCATTATTGTTCTCCTTGAATTTCTACGGGTCCTACAGTAACATTTTCGTTTTCTTTAGGCTCTGTTTGTTTTATATTAAAGCGTTCTTTTAACATTTCTACGGCTTTTTTAGTAGAAGGTTTGTCTATACGTTCTAGTTTATTAATTACATTATTAATAAATTCATTAGTTTCTCGTTCTTGAGATCTAAATACTCTTCCTAAAATACTTGATTCAATATCAGAACGAGCTGCTCTTCTATCAAAAGCAACTATTTGTTTTTGAATAGCTATCATATCATCTTTAGTAAAGAATTTACCACCTTGCTCTAATACTGTAAGTGTTTCACCAACTACTTTCATTTTAGCTGTAGCTGTTTCAACTGTGTCCATACTATTTTTAACTTCAGGACTATTAAAGATTTTTACCATTTGTTTGTAAACATCTTCAGCTACTTGTTTATTACGTTCATTACGTTTATTTTCATTTGAAAGTATTGCATACATTTCATTTTCATTTACAGTTCTAAAACCAAACTTCTGAGCTGCAAGCTCTGCTTGTGTTTTTTGTAATTGTAAACTATTGCCAAATGATGTAAGAATTTCACCTGATTCTGCTTGTACATAAGATTTAGTAATATTACTCATACCTGATACAAATTCAAATATTCTAGGAAGGGCTGAAGACATATCTTCTTTAGTAATATCTTTAGTTCTTATATAAAAATCAAAAGTATCAAATGCTTTAAATAAAGATTGAGAACCTTGTATTGCAGGTATTCTAAATGTACCCCCTTTTTCAGTAAATACATCTTGTATATTATAGATAAACTCAACAAAAGCAAAAGGAGTTCCTGAATTACCTACAGGAGATACAGAAGTTGAGTAGTCTATATTAGGTCGTTTACCTTCTCCATCTTGAGCTAATTGATAAAATAATTCATTAACAACATAATTAGCTAAACCTCGTTCTATTAAAGCTCTAGTATTCTCATCTAATTGATCATCAGGATGTTGTTTATCTAACCAATCCATTAAGAATTTACCAAAGTAAAAACCAGTAGCACCAAAGGCTAATACTTGTCCTGCAAAGAAACGTCCTCTTTGGAATTTAGTAAGATTAGTTGCATTATTTTGAAAAAACACATTACCTATCTTTTGAACAACAGCAAGGAATTGGAATAAACTACTTGTTAAACCTTTTTGGAAATTAAAAGCACCTTGTCTTGTTTGTGATCCTGAAATTCTCCATCCTTCATAGAAAATATCATCTTGAGTACGTTTATCTTTTAAATTAAAATCTTTACCTGCTAATTTACGTTTGTTCATCATAGCAATATTAGCAAAAAATAATCTGTTTTGAAATTCAGCAAAGTTAAAACCAATAGTACGAGCTATACCAACAGCTCCTCTTATAGGTGATGTTGCTACGTTTACTGTTTGTTGTAATTTAGAAGGATTAATAGGATTATATTTATCTCCTAATAACTCGTTTACCATCATGTTAAGAGAAGCAGACTGAGCTAATCCTGATTTATTTACAGCTTCTACCCAAGCTTCAAACTCAGGTACTTTCATAATTCTAAAACCTGGCACATCTGTAACTTGTAATAAACTATGAACCATTTGTTTAATGGCTTCTCCTGCAGGTTTACCTTTAAATTTATCTGCTTCAGCTAATAAACGTAAGTTAATTAAAACAGACATAGAGGTATCTCTTAAAATTGTATGAGGATTACCTGCCATCCACCCTACCATTTGAGTCGTTTGAACAAAAGGCTGTCGTAAAACGTTTAAAGCAATATATAAAGTAGAAGCAACTTTATTACCTAAAGAAGTAATTTGTTGTCCATCTAACTTTCTAAGAATAGAGTTAGTTCTTTTATTAATAAAATTAGGAGTTACCCATTCAAAACCATCATATACTTTATTAACAAACTCGTTAACTAATCCCTCACCTTTAGTTAAATAAGTTTGTTGTGCTTCATAATATTTATATTTATTTAAAGCTGCTCTATATTTATTACGATTAACGTTAGCATTAATTATATCTGATTCTGATCTAGGAAATATAGGGTCACCTTGAGCATCTCGTTTAAGAAACTCAGGATAAGTCCTTACAAAGTATTCTTCAAATACTCTAAGATGTGGATCTAATAAATTAAGTCTATCTAAAGCTCGATGAGACTTAGCAAGAGCAGTCATCATATCTTCTAGATTATTATTCTTAAAGTTACGATTTAAATACTCGCCTCTAGCTTTAGCACTTGATGCAGAGGCTACATAAATTTCTTGATCTGCTTTAATATCATTATATGTATTTTCTGCACGTCTTGGGTCAACTACACGATATGCAGGATTACCATCTAAATCCATAGGTAAGTCTGCTTCCATCTTTTTAGCAAATGCTTTAGCATCTTTAATAGTGTCAGCAGTTCCTACTACTTGTCTGTATTGAGCTAATACTTCAGGTTGTTGTTTAAACTTACCATTAACAAATAAAGAAGCAGGTTCTATTTCTATAAAATAAACGGCTTTATGTACTGTAGGTAAATAGCCAGGTACCTTATCTAAAACTTGTGTAGGTAATGAATCAATTTGAAATTTAGTTGCATCAATAACACCATATTCATAAACATCAATACGTTTATTTAAATTAAAGGGGTCTTGCTGTGGAAAACGTAATTGAACAATTTGTCGTCCATATTTATCATAAGGAATACCATCTTTTACTTTATCAAATACAAGTTCAGTTCCTGCTTTAGCTTCAAAATCCCAAATTAAACCTATGTCTTCTTTAATAAAAGGGAAGTCTGTTTTAACAGGTTGTAACATTGTATCTAAATTACCTTTATTATATAAAGCTTCTTTAAATCCATTAGCTACTAAATCTTCTTTAAATAGTTTATTAGTATAAGCATAGTCAAGTTTAGTTATTAACTTAATTGTTTGTATATCTGTATATACATCATCAATTAATTTAGTACGTTTAGAAGATTCAATTTGATCAAATAAAGATCTATGTAATGTCACTAAATCAGAACGAGATATATCTTTTAATCCATTAACAAATAAATGATTTAATGTTTCAAATACATAACTTGAGTGAGGTGATTTAGCTATTTTATTAATTTCTTTTACAATAGCACGAGTATTATAGTTTGTTTTTTCTGCTGCTCTTTGATAACCTTGTGATAACCAATTATCAAATTGAGCTCCTAAACTCATAATATTATTACTAAATATATCTGCTGCTTTAGCAATACCTTCACTACCAAAGTAAGTTGTTCTAGGAGCTAACCCTTCAGTGTCGTATACATATAAATCAAGAGGATCAAAAGGTCTATCAAATTCTAAAGTAATACTTAGAGTACGTTCACTACCTTCTAAGTTATTTTTAAATTCAGCCATATCATTTGCATCTAATACGTCTTTACCTTTACGTTCTTTAAAGTCTTGTAAGTTAAAGAATTTAGATTCTTTCATAAGAGTATCAGGTGTATACTTTTTACCTGTATCTAAATCTTCAATATAAAGATCTAGTTTACCTCTATTTTTAACAAAGTTTTTTAAATCACCATAGGCAGCTTTACCTTGATCTATTAAGTCTTGTTTAATTTTATTATAGATACCAATAGCTTCTTGTCGTGAGTAAATCATGTAGCTATCGTCTTTACCAAAACGAGCTTTACCAAAGATGTTATTTTGTGCTAATGTAAATTTAGATTTATTTAAATGTAATTTACCTTGGCTTTCTGATACAATAGCTTGTAATAAATCAGCATATTGTAAACGTGCCTCATAGTTTTGAAGAGGATTAAAATAGTTTTCTGTAAATATATTACTAAAATCTTCAGTTAAAGTTCTTAGTTTATGTTCAAGAGAAGGTGTGTTTTTAATATCAGACGTAAAGTTGTCTGCTTGATTTAATAAAGTATCATGAATAATGTTAAACTTTTGATTATTTAATTTACTTGCTATATTGTTAGTAGGATCTATAATAGCTGTAAGTGCTAACTCGCCACCTGCTTTAGGGTTTGCTTGTATTACATTATCAAGAGGACTACCATCTGCGATATTTTCAGCACGTCCATTTTCATAAACACGAATACGTTCACGTACAGTTTTACCTGTTTGTGGATCAAGATATTCTACTGTTGTATATCGTTCATTATATTTACGAGATATAAAGTTTTTACCACCCTTAGCAAGAGGATAAGCTATTAAAGCAGTTTCAATAATTAAACTACCTTGATCTTTGTTTTTAAAAACACCATATTTAGCCCCTGCTTCAGCTAAAGTTTGAATACCATCACTAATAGCTGTTTCACCTTTACGAACCATACTATTTCTAAACTCTTCACCAATTCCTACTTTATCAGCATATTGTTCTAGTGTTAACATATGTGCTGCTCTATGAATAGGATTATTAGCTTCTTTCATTAATACGTCAGCACGTTCAGCTAGTGTTTCCCAAGTAACTTCACCATTATCAATAGCATCTTTAGTAGCAAGTGCCCATCTAGCTCCTAAATTACCCATTACTTCAGGTATTTGAGTAAAGAAATTAACTAAAGCACCTGTCTCTGCTGTTGTTTGTTTACCCCATTGTTTCCAATTAATACTACCATTTTTGTTTTTAGGTATTTCAGAACCAAAGGTCATTTCAGAATTATTAAAGAAATCAATTACATTACCTGTTAACTGTTTATCTTCTTGTAAAGATTGATAATCTTTTTTCTCTTTACGAGAATCTACAATCGTTGATAAATGAGCATCTTGATTTTGTTCTTCAACATCAAATTTACCACCTGGAAGTGTTGCTATATTTTCAACAAATATATCTTCTTTATCTTGAGGTGTAAAGACTCCTTTATAGTAGTCAGCAATTAATTGTCGTTTAGTTAGATCATCATATTGAGGATCATCAATAATATCAGCTACGGCTGACTTATAGTTATTAGCTTCTGTTTGTTGTATTTGTGCATCTTTTAAATCTCGATCTTCAGTAATACCATTCTTTAAATCTTCAGACATTTTAAAGATGTCTTCAAAATCAGCACTACCATCTAAACCTATAGTATATATAGCTTCTTCATTAGCCGTAGGCTCATTCATTAGAAGCTGTTTATTTTCAACCTCAGGTACTATAAAGTCTTTAGGTAAAGTAAGTCCCATGTATTATCCTACGTTAAATGTATCGAAATAGTCACTACTAAAAGTTCTAGAGGCTGTCTTAGGTACTTCAAAAGGATTACCTACTCCAAAATCACGAGCTACATTCATACCTAAAGTAGATAAGTTTTGATAACCTTGCATTTCCATACCAGTTGTAGCTACTTGAGAAGCATATGTTCCTATTTGTTGAGTTGTTTCACTCATAGAACGTCCTGCCATTTCAGCACCTGTTAAGTTAGCTTGTTGATAGGCTTCTTGAGTTAATAAAGAACCAGTAGCTCCACTAGCCACAGAAGTACCAGGAAATGCTACACCACTTTGTGCTAAGTTTGCTATAATATTAGATCGTTTAAGATACGATTCTCGAGTTAACTGCCTTCGTTGCTTTTGTATATTAGCTTCAGCTACTTTTTGTTTCTTTTCTTCAAGAATTCTAGCTTGTTCTGCACGTTGTTCTTCTGCTTTTTCTTGTTTTTTACCAAGTCGTCTTTGTTGTATCATTGAATAAGCTGAAGCAACATAACCTATAGGTCCTAAATATTTACCTACAATACCTGCTTTATCTGCAAATTTACCTACAGCACTTACAACACTTGTAACAGCATTAACAGCACCACCCATTATAATACTCCTTTAACAATATATTGATACTCAGTTCCATGATTAATTTCAGCTAGTTCACCTGTATATTCACCACCAAATAAAGCATTAAACTTTATTTCTTTTGGTGTTTTAGATAAACCATATACTTCATTAATCCCTCTTCTTTTTAATACTTTTCTAATAACTTCACCTATTTTACGATAACGTTTATACGTAGATAATGACCATTCTTTACACTCAATATGAAGTATCCATTTCTTCATATAAGGTTCCCAACTAATGGCTACATAACCATTACCATCTTCTTCATATAAGATTGTTTTTGTTGAATCATGCACGATCTAATGTTACTACAGGTGTTGCCCATCCTAATAAAACCATATCTTTACCTGCTTCTGATTCTATCTTTAAACTTAAGGTTTTACCTGATCCTCTTATTTTATTCTTTGTTACAATAACTTCTTCACCATAATCAAAAGTATCTGTAGGTCCACTTGGTATATAATTTCTTAATAAACGATAAGCTTGAAATTGTGTACCCCATTTACCACTGTTAGCACTATTTGCCCAATTCCATTGAGCTTGCACTAAACATGATGATTGTTTATCTAATTCTAAATTACCACCTACTTCTGTATAACCATCTTCTGTTCGTTTTAAATAAAAGAAAATGTAGTTAGCTTGTTTACGTCTCATAATATCATTATATAATTCATAGCCAGTTACAAGATAACTTGAATAATCAGCCCCTACATTATCTACTGTATACCAGTCTTTAAATTGTAAACTACTAAATTTAGAAATTGTAAATTGAGTTCCTTTTATAGTAAGATAACTAAATTGTGAACTTCTATTTAAAGGAGTATCAATAGTTATAACTACAGGATTACTACTACTATCAATAACTGTATTTGTATTTACAACAACATTTGTATCTTGTTCTGCAATTACATAACCTGGTATTTGAATATAATCAGCAATATAAGGAGAACCTGTTGCTAAGTCTGCAAATGTATTTGTATACCAAGCTTGTAATGTTAAATCATAAATTAATTCTTTATTGTATTTATTTATGTAATTAGTCGTATTATAAACAACATCATTATTATCATTGTATAACCAACGTACTCTATTTTCTTTTTCATCATAATAACCTTTACAAAAGTCTTTACCTAATTCAGGAATATCTAAATATAAAGATTGAATTGTTGTTAATGATAAAGAAACAGCTTTAAAACGTCCTCCTGCAGCATCAGGAGTAAGCATATAAATACCTGCATTAGACCAATAAAAGAAAGCTCCATTAACAAAAACAATAGAGTCAGCATTAAGTACACCATTATCAGATATTTTACCTAACTGAAAAGAGGTTGCATTAAAACCACCTGTATCACCATAAAGTTCCCATACACCATTTTCTGCAAAGATTAATAAAGAAGCTTGAGACGGCACAATTTTAATAATCTTGCTACAATCAGGTATTTGTACAGTACCTCCATCAGAAGCTACTACATCATTTAAAGCTGAATCTGTTGGATCAGTTTCTTGATGACATTTACCTAATTGGTCATCTGACGTTACTACTTGAGTAAAGAAAATATAACCTGAATAATTAGGTGATTTAGCATCAGGATCAGTTACATTAGAAACAATACCTGAATAAAAAAGTCGTTGAGCATAAGCAGCAATAGTAGTTAATGATCCTGTTTCTTGATCTGTATTAAGACCTGTTACATCTGTATTAGTTTCTCTACTAGAGCCTCTATTAAAAGCATCTATAATAATACGACCTTTAGCTACTTGAAAACGAGAAGTAGCATTTTTTTCAAGAATAGTAGGATCATACTTTTCATAGTTAGCATCTGTAGCATCACTATTTTTACCTAATACAAAAGCATCAGCATTACTAGGATAACCTCCTAAAGCTCCTCGTGTAGCATTAAGAGCATCAGTTGTAGCTACTGTAGGAGTTGCAGGATCATTATCATCATCCCATTGAGTACTAACTGTAACAATGTTTTCTGCCCAACCTTGATTTCTAAGATTATATTTATGTTCAATAGATAATGCTGCAGGTCTTTCATCTACATCTAAACCATCCTCAAGTCCCCATATATCACGTACTTTAATATCAATCGTAGTTTGAGTAACAGTATCTGTAGTAGAATTATAAGATAATAAAACAGGTTTTGATAAATCTTCAGATACTAAAATACATTTATTATTAATAACAGCAGTTTGTAATTTAGCATTACTTAAATCTGTTACTGTTAAAGCACTACCACCATTTAATAAATTAGCACTAGGATTAGCTGTAAGTAAATCTACAAACCATAGTTTACCTTCTATTCTAATAATACCAATAGATACAGAACTAGACCCTCCTGGTGTTGTCCAACGATGAAAAGACTGTTTACTTTCTTTAATAGTATCTACTGTTAAACCTGTACTATTTAATTGATACAAGTTTTCATAGTCAATACCTAGTCGTCTTGAACGAGAGCCATCTCGATTCAGAACAAAGTTATTTTCATCAAGAGAAGCATTTTCAGGAAAAGTAAGAGGACTTGCCTCAGTAATTAAACCTTTTGTAAAAGATCTAAATGCCTTTTCAATAGCTTTAGCCACTTAGTCTTCCTTTGTAAGTTCTAGTTTTTCGTTTACTTTTTTAGATTGTTTCTTTTGTTGAGCTGTTAATAAATAGCTACGAGCTGTTACATCAGCTACTCGTTCTGATGTAAAATGACCCCCTAGTTGTTCAGGTAGTTCACCACCACTACCAAATTGAAACTTAAGATGAGCAGTAGTAGGGCATACAAATAATTGTAATTCTTTACCACCTTCTGTTTCATACGTTCTTATAATTTTCATTTTATGTCCTTTGAAGTTTCTTTTTACGATCTTCGTTATCTTTACGTAATTGTTCTGTACGTTCTTTAGATTCTTCTACTTGATCTTTCATAGAAGGATGAGTATAGTTACCTTCATCATCTACATTATATTTATTTAAAAACTCATCTATATCTTTATAGTGAGGTAAGTCAGCCCTTTCTTTTTGAGCATCTTCATATATAGTTGATTCTCTTTTTTGTTTTTTAGGCATAGTGCTCATTATTAGTAACCTTGTTTTTTAGGTTTAGCCATTTTCTTCATTGGTTTCTTTTTAGGCATAGGTTTCTTTTTCATAGGATGTTTCATAGTTTTTTTACCTTTCTTAGTTGATTTACCATATTGTTCTTTATGAACAAAGGCTTGAGTGTTGCTCGTTAATTGTGTCATTAGTAGTTAGGCTTTCCTTTAATACCTGGTTTACGACCATAGTTTCCAAATGTAATACCATTTTTTAGTCTCCAAGCTTCTTGGCTCATTCTACGTTTTTGAGATATAGAAGCTTGTTCTGCTTTAGGATTAGGCATTTGTTTTAAAGTTAAGAAACAATTTGATTTAGCTTCTGCTAATAAATAAGTAAACATTTGTACAGGTAAATCAGGTGTAAAAGAATCTGTTATACTAAAAGTTACTGATCTTTTACCTTGTGCTTTTGTTTTAGAAGAAGACAATGTAGAGTCTATAACACTATCATAAGAATCAAAAACTAAAGTTTCATCATCAAAAGATGTAAAATAATTAGGACTTTGGTCATTATAAATATTTAAAGTAATACCTGTAGCATCTGTAACAACAGTTACATCAGAAGCAGAGCTATCTCGTTGATCTACAATATACATAAAATCTTCAGGTGTTTTATAAATAATTTCTTTATATTTATCTTTAGTATCAGTTAACTTACGACAATTATATTTAATAAATTTAAGATCTATAATATCTTCAGGTAGTCTCATGTGTGTAGGTTTTGTATTATCACCTGAAGCTTGTAACTGAAATAACTCATATAAAAATGGCATATCACGACCATCTATAATATTATAGTATGTTGATTTAATTATTTGGGCTACTTGAGTGGCTTCTTGAGTATCATTAATACTATTAATTTCATCAGAATCCATGTCTGACATTATGTCTTGTACCATTTCAAGTAGTGTCATTTTAGCCATAATTTATTCCTAGTCTAAGAAGAGAGCTACTAAACCTGCTTCAGTTGGAGTAATATTCTCTCCTGAAGAAGTACCATCTCCTCCTACGTGTATTGATAATAATTGACCTGCTGTTGCATTTACAGTGCCTGTAGAAGATAAAGTTAATTTATCAGCACCATTAGTAGGTTTAGCTACTGTACTTGTTCGAGTACTTGTTGTACCATCTAAAGCAAATTTAAAGTTATAAACAGATCCTGAAGCTATAGCTGTTGTTGTAAAGTTAATCCAAAAAGTAATTAAATAGTGACCTGCTTGATTAAGTGTAATAACTCCACTAGCAGGTGTTACAGTAAGAATATCTTCATTACCTGAAGCTGTCCATTCGGCACTTGGATTAAGAATTGTATAAGCAGAAGCTCCTGCTAAAGTATGTGTAGTTGTACCACTTGTAATATAAATTTCAGCATGAGGTTTACCAGGAGGATATTCCCATGCACCTGATCCTGATCCATTAGAAATATATACTTTACCACTTGTAGCAGCCGCTACACCCTTAGGCTCATGTATATCTGGATCTGTGATAATGTTATGTTGTATAGTCATTTAATATATATTCCTAAAAGATAAGGGAGGGTCCGAAGACCCTCATCCTTAATTAGTTTTTGTCGTAAACGTATTCAACGACAAGTCGAGCTTTACCTGTAAGTAAATCGTCAACGTTAGGAGCAACTACAACTTCTCCTGCAGTAGCACCGATTGTTTTACCTACTAAAGCACCTGCACCAGTAACAACGTTACCTGCAGTGCCAATAGCTGTTTGTGTAGCCTCATCAGCTTCCACCAAACCATCAGCATCGATAGCAACACCTGCAGAATTATACAATCCAACAACTAAGTCTGTTGTAGTAGATGTAGAAGTAAATGCTACATCAACATATAACTTAGCTGAAACGATTGTTGCGTTTGCAGGAATAACATATTGTAAATTGCTAGTACCAGAAGCAGGAAGGTTATTATACGCAAAGTCCCATTGGGCTCTTTTGATAATACCTGTAGATGCTGTTTGAGCACCTTTACTGCCATCTGTTGTTCTAGCACCATAGTGGTTAGCTACTCCACGTTTAGCATCAATTTCATAACTCATTGTTTCGTCTCCCTATTAGTATGTAGCTTCGTCAGTTAAAATAACACCAAGTGTATCTACACGTTGAGCACCGAAACCAAAGCGAGAAGTAACTTGATACTTGTCAGCTCTTTCTTCTTGATCTCTCCAACCTTCTGTTTTAGGAGCACGTCTCCATGCGTGCATGATTGGCTTGCAAGAGTCATCAGCAACACACATAAATACGTTAGCCTTGTCACCAACTTCAGCAGTATCGTTAGCTAAGCCGTAGCCTGAGCCGTCAATAGCTTCTGTAGAAGTTAATGATGGTAAGAAGTTAGAAGTGTAGATGTCAAAACCAAATATGTTTCTTACAAACTTATGGTCACGAGCAAAACCTTCTGTTACGATACCTTCGAACATTGGGTTGTTTGATACGTTTACTAAGTTTTGTAAGCTGTTTAATGTAGCTTCAACAACTGGGTCTACAATAGCGATACGACCACCTGATGGAACATTAGCTTTATCAAATGCTAATTTCATAGCGATGATGTCATCTAATGTCATGTTACGAGTAGAAGCACCTGCTCCACCTGCAACCCAACGATGTGGACGACCATTTACTAAGTTAGCATTAGCAGCAGTATGAGCAGCATTAACAGCAGCTAAGAATTTAGTTTCATGGTTTTCACCTAATGCACGGGTAGATTCCATAGCACGCATAGCCATGAGTGTATCTACTTGAGAACCATCTTCACGAAGGTCATCAGACACTTTCCAAGCATCACCTATATAATCAGTAATAGCAAGTGTTAAGTTACCTGTGTCAATAGGAGAGAAATTTAAAGGAGTATCCTCAGCAGCATCTTGAAGAGTTACAGTACCTACTGTCTTGATGTTTAAAGTTGTACCTGAACCGAAGTCAGTTACATCTCTCCACATACCTTCTGGCAATAGATAGTCATGTAAGTTCTCAAGAATAAACTGTGAATACTGTTGAGCTTCAATAAAAGCTGTAGTATTGCTAGTTAATTGTGACATAATATTTCCTTATTATAATTGAGATTTAACTTTCTCACCTGCATTTCTCCATGCTGCCAACATATCTTTAGTAGAAGCTCCTTTCGGAACTTTAGCAGATAATTCTGGCTTAGCTGTATTGTTTAAAGCTTGTGTATTAATAGAACTTGAAGGTTTACCTACTGGTGTAGATTTAGTTTCAAATCCTGCAAGCTTCATAACAACATTAGGAGATGTTGCAGCTAAGTTATTAAGTTGTTGCACAGTTAGACCTGCTTCTTGAGCAATCTTAGTATAAGCTGCCTCAGCTTGAGCTCCATACTGTTCAGTAAACTTAGAAGCTACTGTTTGTGCATTTTGCTTAGCTTTAGACTGCTGTTCTTTTTGCTCAATAGTTTGAGTAACTAACTGCATTAGTCTATCTTGATCAATTTCAACACCTTGAGGGGTTGCCTCTCTTGGTTGAATGCCAGACTTCATTTCATCTAGTAGTTCTTCTGCAGTTTTACGTCTTGTTAGTTCTTCCTTCAGTTGAGCCATCTCTTCCTCTAGGGTTTTGATATGCTCTTGTGCATGAGGAACTGATTTCAACGCATCTTCTGCAGATTTATACTTTTTACCTTCTCCTACAAAGTCTAGAGCTTCTGTCGGAATCTCAAACTTAGGGGTGGAAGTATCTGCTTGCTGAGTCGCTTGGGTAGTTGACTCATTAGAAACTTGTTCTTGTTGTATGTTATTGTTATCTTCAGCCATTATTTTTCTCCTTGGTCAGGAATAAGATTATATAGTTTAGAAAAAGCCTTTTGAAAGCCAAGTTGATAAGCTTGATGTTCAGACCATGCAGGTAAAGAGAAATTATCTTCATCAACACATTTACGTCTTGACAACTCAATCTGTTCTGTGAGATAATCTTTTAACTCTTTAAATACTTGATCTTTAGTAAGCTTCTTAGCTTTATCTGATTTTAAATCCATATAAATATTATACCATAAGTTGGTTTAAAAGTCAAGTTAAACTTGTGGTTCTTCAGGTTGTTGGGGAGCTAACTCCTCTGCCTGTTGAGCCAACATCTGCTCTTCCATTCCTGGTTGAGCTTGTTCAGCTTGAATTGATTGTTGGACTTGATTTATAAGTCTTTGTGTCTCTGCTTGTTCAAATATAGCAGCATTATCTTTAATAAATTCATATTGTTCAAAGCCCATATATTCTTCTACCATCTTAGCAAGACGTTTAGCTGATATATGAGGAGCAATAACTTGTCCCATAGGACTATTAAAGACACCTAGCATATTCTGTATAAGTTGAGCACGAGCAGCAAAGTGTCTAGCTCCGATAGGACGGAGTTTACCTTTAGCTGTAATGTCTTCTTTAGTAATAGATAAGAAGTCGGCAACACCAAGATCATCATCCATTACACGAGAAACTTCTACAATATCCATGTTACGTTTAGAAACTTCTAACATGGTATTTAAGATTGGTTCTAAGAACTCAACCTCGAATTGGTTAATTTTATGTTGGAATATTCTGCCTGCAGCATTCTGTAACTGTTGTACTTCAAACGCTGTCTTTTCTCCTGGGGTTCTAAAGCCCATAGCTTCTTTAGGAGCTCCTGCCATTTCTTCCATGATAGCTAATAAAGCTGCTATCTCATTGTTGACTTGGAAAGCAGCAGGATTAGGAGGCATCATACTTACATCACCATCTTCAGGGATATGAATTACTTCTTCAGGACCCCATGTAAATGGTTCTACATCACCTTTAATAGCAATCGGTGGATGTATAGTTAAATCTAGTGCATCTGCTTTTAAGTTCTCTAAGTGATCTACTCGATATTGCATACCAACTAGATTGTCTAAAGGACCCATAGCATATAGGTTGTCTGGACGAGTTCTCCATCCAACATGATGTTTATTGTCTCTACCAAACCAAGATGGATTCTCCATGTTACGAATAACAATAGAACGATCTATAATAGTAATCATTCTACGTTCTAATAGATTACCTTCCATCTCGTCATAAATATCTCCTTCAAATTCTAGTATCTCTACTAAACCTGATTGGAAATATTCTTGTAAAGAACCAAAGCCATCTATATGATATGCTTCTGCTTTATTTACATCTTCTTGTCTAAATGATGAAATACTCTTACGAATCTCCATAGCTCTTTGTACAGAACCTTCGTCATAGTTAAGATCAGGTCTATATTTAAGATCCTTCTGTAATTCACCTACTGTTTTTACATAGCGAGTAAATTTAGGAGAGTCTTTAAATGAAACTGCTGTAGGATTAAAGATAATATCAAATGGTGATATTCTTAAAAGCTTAGGACCTCTATATGTTGTAATTTCTTCTTCAGATACAGGATCTATATGAGTCTCATTAACATAAGTTACTTCTGCAAAAGAGTTACCATAATCAATATAGTCATATACTAACTGTGATACTGTTTCTCTAAATCCTGATTCTCTAACTTTAGTTTTAAGATAGGATTCAATAGCTTTTCTTTTCTTATGAGTAGAATCTTCTAGATTATACCCTTCCCATTTCATCCAATTATCATTTGGAAACAACGCATCCATATAGTTAGCATGTAAGTTGTCTCTAATTTGAGTAAGCTTAGGCAGAGTAGTCTTATTCTTCCAAGGAAGTTTAGAGTTAGTAGTTTTAGTTGTATCTGTTGCAAATAAATAGTTCCTTAGCTCTCGCCATTCTGTTTCTTTTTCTTGTCTTTGAATCCACCAGTTATTATAAAGATGAGAAAGCTGTCTTGCTAATCCATCTCCTTCTAATAACCTTTTGATTTCTGCTACTTTTCCTGCCATAGTTATTCCTTATTAATAAGATACACCACCAAAACGGGAGTGTGTTACTATATTTCTACCTACACTAAAAGCACCTACACGCTGTTTAGGAATCACAGCTATTGCGATAGCGTTTGATAGAGCATCTTTAATATCGTCATGAGGTGGATGAGTCATGACTAATTCTTCTTCTAATGATTGACAATTACCACCTTTATAATGCCATACTTGTAGGTTGTCATACTTAGGTTCAAGCACTGCTCCTACTCGTTCTTGTTTGTCACCTAAATGCCTAGTAGGTCTAAACTCTTCAATAGAAAGAGGTATACCATTAGGTTTTAAATAGCTCTCCTTAAGCTCCTTAACAATCGTTTGCTGAGCTACTGTGGTCTCTGCTCTAAGTTTTCTAAAGCCCCACTTCTGCCATGCTGTAAGAATGTGATTGTAATAATCTACAATACGTTCTGTTTTAAATCGATCTATGTCTAACACATAGAAGTTCCCTTGATGATCTACTCCTACAACTACTAAAGCTGTATAGTCAGCTTTCTTTCTTAATGAGAACGCAAAGTCAATCGCTGCATAGACGTTGAGTTTACGATCTCGCATATACCAGTCCCCTTCTTTATTCTGTAGAATGTTTCTATCATAATATTGAAAGTTATCTGCATTAATTCTAGCTGTCTCAGTACTATTAGGATTATTATAGTATTGAGCATAGAATTGAGTATTATCGACATATTTAGCTTTGATTCGTGCTAACTCTTTAGCATCAAATCCAAAAGCTTTACCATCTGACCTTGTTCGTTTAGCCCATAGAAACTCACCATTGGTTTCTACGACCCTTTGAAATAACTCATATACTGGATCTTCTGAAACTAACTCTCCATCTTCATCATAAAGAGTTTCTTTCATATTGATCATAGTATCATAAATATCTCTAGGATGATAACGAGTGCCAACAACCCATTCATAAGCACCAGGATTTTCAATGGAGGCGAGTTGTGAATAAGCCGAGGCAACCTTTTCTCTACCATCTTCCGTATAAGCGTTACCTGGCACAACAATATCATCCAAGACGACAACATCAGCATGAAAGCCAGTAGTATTACTGGTAAGCCCAACAGCTTTACAAGTAGCATCCCTGATTCCTTCTAGTTTTCTTTGTGGGTGGTCTACTGCAATCTCAGCAACTGCCCACTTTTCACGTTTACCCTCTTCTGGGTGTATCATATCTGACCAATAACGTCTGTATATTGGATTATCTAAGACCTGTTTAATTGCATATAGCTGTTTCTCAGCTAAGTCAGCAGTAGCAGACACATAGAGTATAGTTGTTTCAGGATGCTTTGTAATCCACCATGCAGTTCTATAAGCTACTAACTTAGACTTCATGTGTCCTCGAGGAAGTAATACTAATTGGTTTTGTTTAGCATCTTGACGTTGCCACCATTGTATTAATTCTTCATGAATAGCACCTAACATTAAGTGAGGAGCTACTAACTTAATAAACGTTAAGAGATCAGCTTCTGCTGCTTCTCTTATTTGATCTATACTAGCTTTTAACATTTAAGCTTTCTTCTTCTTTTTGCCCCAGTTATTCTGCATATCTTTATAAGCTTTAGCACTTATAGTAGATTTCTTTTTACTTCTGCTAGTTCCTGCTTTCTTTCTTTTGTTTATGTTTTCTACTAAGCTCATTTTTAATCTGCTCCATTCTGTTTAAACGTTCTTCACGAGTAAGGTACAACCATTGACTTAAATCTTCAAAGGTGCGATGACATGATATACATCGAGTACCTTTCATTCGACACACCCCATTACAGGGTGAGTCCTCTACCACTTAACTTTGTCAGCCCAATATGCTGCTGACATTTTACCTTTACTTATGTTTTTAGCATGACGAGCTTTAAATGACTTCTGTCTTGCTTTCTCTGAAGCAGTCTTAGGATTAGCTCCTGCTCCACTAACACCTTGTTGACCAAATCTAATAAGCTTAACTGTTGAACCTTCTTTAGCTAACACAGCATGAGACTTTTTAGCACCTGGAGTTTTCTTAGGTTTATTGTATCCTGCAAACTTCTCTCCACGATATTCAATACTCATTTCTTTTTACCTTTACTTTTACCTGCTTTGCTTAATGCAATAGCAATAGCTTGCTTCTGTGGTTTACCTGCTTTCATTTCTTTACGAATATTCTCAGAGATAACCTTTTGTGACTTACCTTTCTTTAGTGGCATTATTTACTCTCCATGAAAAACAAATTAACTTCTGCTGCTCGTCTTCTTTCTAATCCTCGTAGAACTTTACCACCTGCTCTACAATACTTTAAAAGAGTGTCCATCGCTTCTTCCTTCTCTCCTCGATTTAACTTAGAACGAACACTACTTCTTTGTAAAGTTCCATTTCCTAGGTTAAATGCAAATGATACAAGTGCATCAAATTCACACTGCTTAAGAGGAACAGTGATATAACGAGAAACTCCCAACTCAAATCTCTTAAGATCTTTCTTAAGTAAATCATCAACCTCCTCTTGGCTCCATACTCTGTTATCTTTTGGATCAAGTCTTATTTCCTTTCGTCTTGCTAAAGGGAGGGTAGCCTGTTCAGGATAGAGAACGTGACCATACCCCACAGTCCAAAGTAAAGCAGGACAAAGATAAGGATTGAAATGACAGCCTTCAAATTGCTTAATAAGTTTGATCCCGAGTTCACCTGTTATCACTTTTTCTTATCCCAGTGTCTAGATCCAAACCAGAAGCCTATAATTGAAGCTACGATTGCCATCTCTTCATCTGAGAATATTAATGTTAATGCTGTTTCAAAGTCAACACCTGTTTTAATAGCCCATATCATACCTGCTACATCTGTAAACAATAGTAAGAATACAAACATATAGGTTACTACAGGTCTTACAGAAGCACTTAGATTCTTAACCCATCCACTAGCACCTTCTTGTAGTTTCTTATCATGATCATATAATGCTACTCGTTCTTGAGCATAAGTTTGCATTTCTATTTGATCTGTTCTTACTTCTTCTATTCTTGCTTGAGATGCAAAGCCTTTTTCAGCTAAAGCTAATTCACGCTCTGTTTGTAAAGATGCCATTTCACGTTCATGCTTTTGATCTGCTTTATTCTTAAAGAAGTCTAATACACTTGGTAAACCTGAAGTGGCAAAACCTAATATTCCTGATAGTATACTTAACATTGTTACCTTCCTAGTGGGTTAGTCGTTGCTGTTTGTAATGCTTTCATCTTAGCATTTACTGTTTCGAGTTCAGCTCTTACTTCATTACGCATAGCGTTTAAACTTGCTTCAACTTCTCTTTGACTTCCTTTTGCGATTGCTGCTGTCTCTTTAGCCAACACAAAAGCATCGCTTGCCTTGTCTTGTAACTTAACATTTGTTTGCATTAACTCCATATATCGTTCTTGTTGTGTCTTCATCTGATGCTCTAGAGCTTCTATTTTAGAACTATCAAACTCTTCAATCACCGAAAGCATCTGATTGTAAAGGGTTATCGTGTAATAAGCTCCTCCACCTATTATTGGCAGAATCGTTAAGATTAAGCCCAATACCATTTGGGGAGATAAGGTCAAGGAGAAGGTTTTGTTCTCTGGCATAGTTCTGTTCCTGTTCTAAGTCTAAAAGGTTAGTTAATTGTTCTTGATAGTAGCCTTGAGGCTGATCTATCAATGCAAAATCAATAGCAATCCCAAACCCAGGAACGACTGTTTCGTTTTCCTTTGTCTTTATCTTCTGTTCTTGTTTTGCCTCTTGCTTCTCTTCCTTTGTCTCCGTAGGGGAGCTTGATGTCGAAGGCTTCGTTGTATTTGTCTCTGTTGGTTTTTCCTGTACTTGAGGAATCGCCATTTCTTGCTCCACTGGATTGTTCATTTGAACTGGATTCATATCCACAGGTTCTGAAGTAATCCCAACTGGGTCTGGCTGATCGAGACTCAATGGGCTTGCAGGATTCAATGGACTCTCTATGCTTGTAGGATCTGTTGCTTTTAGGGTACACGAATTGGAGGTCGTAATCCAAGGACCACTCATTGGGTCTGAGTATGGAGTCGAGCAAGTCGAAGTTCTTTGCTGCGTTATAGATCCTGTGTATCCATCCTGACATGCTATTGTTTGCTCCTCTTGACTTTCGACACAACTAGGTGGTAAAGGTTCACAATGAGACGAGCTAACAGTCCAAGCACTCCAACTGTCAATATTACAAGAATAGAAACGACTTTCATTAACGAAACCAGTAGTGAAAGGCTCTGTGCAAGCAGTTGTTCTTTGCTCTGTTTGGTCCACGCACCTACTGTAGTTTTGACAGATTGGATCATTTGGTTGATACGAGACACACCAGTAGTCCATAATGGCAACTGAGGGTTCGATACCAACGCAGACCAACGAGTCTTCAACCATGAAACCATTTTGATCAGGTGTGTATGTACAGTACCAAGCATAAGCATTACTCCAAGTTAAGAGGTTTAGTATAAGTAGGAAGCGTAAAATCTTTACCATATAGCTTTGTAAACCTTTCAGGATATAGTTCATACCAAGCAGCTCTTGCTGCTGATCCTAGGGCTCCTCCCACAGGACAGGGGCTTCCAGACATTTCCATAGCATTCCATACTTTAATATCTTCACATAGAACTGATACAGCACTAACTTTAAGACCTAGATCATTAAGAGTTTTTGCTAGTTTAATCCGTACACAGTTATCATCTGTGAGAACAGTTCCACCTGACACAGCAAATACACCTGTATTAATACCACCTGATGCAGGTACAGCACAAACATCTTGAGAGAAAGCAGACATCGAAGGTGCCATAGCAGAAGGGACTGGTTGTCCCTTATAATTTATAGTTGTTTCTGCTGCTTCTGCTTTATTGATAATAATAGTAGATACAACAATACTACCAAAACCTATAATGATAGTCCAAAGAAGTTTATTAAGAACAGCTTCTATTTTATCTATACGAGCATGTATATTAGCGTACCTTTCGGCACACAGTTCTTCATGCGAGTTTAGTCGTTGTTCTACTTCCTTTGGAGTTGTCACTATTCACTCCAGTTCTGTGATTGCATTACCTCAATTAATGCTTCTACAGTTGATACTGCTTTGATTGCAGTTTCTAATCTTTCTGATTCTGCAACGATTGCTGTTCGTTTAGATGCTACATCTGTAGGAATGTCTACATTACGCTCTACTTTACGAGTCACATACCAGTCTGTCGTTGCTAATAGTTTACCTGCTGTGTCTTTTACTTGTGCAATCATAGTAGACTTCAGACCTTTAGTGACTAGTCTTTCATCACTGTCTACCATCACACGATTGTCTGGGTCTGTGTTATCTAATACTTTTACATAGAGTGGGTTACCTGCTTCGTCTACTTCTTCTTTATCCTCTAATGCTTTAGGATTGTTGATGTCACCATCCCAGTAAAATCTGTCATCAGCACGAACAGGGTCGTCTACCCATGTAATACCGATGGCAGTCTTTTCTGCTTCTGTTGATTTTTGTAACCAATTAGAAGGATACATCACATCACCTACTGTAAATGACCTTCCAATTCTGAGTGTTAAGTTTCCTAATTTATACATAATGTTTTCCTTTTAATTAATCATCGACCTAAAGCGTATTTCGTTGGTACTTCGGCAAATGCCATATAGATGTATGTGCCACCAGATGAGTTTCCACCACCAGTGGTACTTTTTACTTTAAATCCATTTGATAAGAAATCAAATTGAACGCCAGTAGATTCAGCATTTGATAAATTTGGAAATAAAGTTGCAGTTGTTACATTATATTGGTTACGAGAAGCATCAACAATTTGCCAGTTTTCAGTTGAATCTGTGCGTTTAATCATCACAAACGCAGGTCTAAACCCTGTGTATACAAATGGACCATCAGCAGAACCATTACCGACATAAGAACCAAACTTGGAGAATCCTTCTACTTCTGCAAAGCAGTATGCTACATAAGGAACAGTATTAGTATTACAAACATTATTTGTTCCAATGGTAAATATACTAGATGTTGGACTAGTATTATTCCAAAAAACTATGTTTGTATTTACTGCATAATTGCCACTTAAAAATACAGCGGCAGTATTTCCAACGCTTGTATGGTATACTCCCCAATCATTTGTTCCAGTTCTTGCTTTTGTAATTATGAATTTAGGTGTAGAACCCAATCCATGACCAACTGTAGACCCTGTTATTCCATTACCTGTATATGTCACCACACTAAATCCAGATGTTG
>Ga0222714_10000182_pt1 | contig 74744 bp, 61 predicted proteins | sample C33_3DmetaG_FD_165048 | JGI IMG/M metagenome (GOLD analysis project Ga0222714, IMG submission 165048) | Estuarine water microbial communities from San Francisco Bay, California, United States - C33_3D | ecosystem: Environmental > Aquatic > Marine > Unclassified | place: USA: California...
GTCGGGTTACAGGGCGTATTGATGACAATGGCTTTGGTCCGCGGGGTGATGAGCCTCGCAATCTCCGCGACGTCCGGGCGCCACCCGCGATCCTCGTGGAGCGGATACGGCACAGGGACTGCCTGCGCGGCAAGTATGTTGCTCGCAGTCGGCGGCCACGCCGGATCGGGAATCAGGACCTCGTCTCCAGGCTCCAACAACGCCAGGCACGCGATGTACTGCGCGTGAATGCCGCCGTTGGTCACCATCACCTCGTCCGCGCTGCCAATCGGAATCCCGTTCTTTGTGCGCATCTTCTCCACCAGCAGGTCCAGCAGCGGCGGGATGCCGGTCGTCTGCACGTAGTGGGTGCGGTTCTCGGCGATGGCCTTGCGCAGCGCCTCCTTCACCGTCTCAGGCGCATCAAAGCTGACATCGCCCTGGTCGAGCCGGAACGGCTTGTCCACCGAATACATCATGTCGCGAATGCGGATGATGCCGGAGAAGGGGACGGAGTCGAGAAACTGGGCCATTCAGGAGATGATAACTGTGATGCCGCACCCGAAACATGCAAATGCCGATCATGAGGTCCTGGACCTGATCCGCGAACGATGGAGCCCCAGGGCCTACGACACCTCCCGGCCAGTCTCGCCGGCGGATCTCTGGCGCCTGTTCGAGGCCGCCCGCTGGGCCCCATCGTCGCGCAACGAGCAGCCATGGCGCTTCATCGTCATCGACCGGGCCGCACACGCTGACGAGTTTGCTGCGGTGGTCTCCACGTTGACCGCCGGCAATCAGGCGTGGGCGCCACTGGCGCCCGTGTTTATCGTGGCGGCAGCGAAGCTGACGATCGGGCCGTGGGCGGACCCCAATCGGCACGCCCTTTACGACACCGGTCAGGCCGTCGCGTATTTGACGATGCAGGCCCAGTCACAAGGGTTGGCCGCCCGCCAGATGGAAGGGTTCGACCGGATGCGCGCGGCCGAGATCTGTCAGGTGCCTGCAGACGTCGATCTCGCCGCGATCATCGCGCTCGGCTACCCGGGACCGCCCGAGGTGTTGCCCAACGAGAAACACCGGCAGCTCGAAGTCACCCCACGCAGCCGGCGCGCGGCCGAGGAGTTTGTGTACGGCGGTGTGTGGGGCCTTACGTACACGGCGCGCTAACAGCCCAGCGCGCCCTACGTACCCGCTCCAGTTCAGCGGGCCCTTCGTACGCGCCCTACACCAGATCCAGAATGCGCTGCAGCACGCGCGATGTGCCTTGAATGGGCAGATTCGACAGATAGAGGTGCCGCGCACCGGCCTTCCGAAGCTCACGAATGGAGCGCGCGCAGATCTCCTCCGGTGAGTCACCGGCTTCAAATTCCTTCGTCAGCGCCTCTGCCGGCACCGTCAGAAACTGCTGCAGAACAGACAGTGTTTTGGGATTGGCGCTGCGGTAATAAAACACGCCGAAGATGCCGGGTGTTGTGACGTTGGCCGCCTGCTGCGCGGAGAGGAACGCCTCGATCTTCGGCAGGTCATGGTGTGAGACGACCTGCGTCAGGAACAACTCGCCCGTGAAGTGCGGATCGCTGAGGTAACCCACCTGGGTCACCGGGTTCTGGTGGGGATTGGCCCAGCCTCCGAGTGCGAGCTCCGGCACATGCGTGCGAATGTCCCGCCGCAGTTGCCAGGCGTGTTCCACACACCGGGGCGGTCCTACCGACTTGTCGCCGCCGAGCACGACCAACGAAGGAAATCCTTCGTGGAGAGCCCGCTCGGCGTACGACAGGCAGTACTCCCGTGTGTGTTTGGTCGTCAGAAACGGGATGACGTGACTGCGCGGCACATCGGCGCCGAGGTTGTTCACCAGATGGCGCAGGTTGTTCTCTTCGCGCGCCCCAACTGCGCTGTCGGTCAGATACACGAACAGTCCCTGGCGCACGAGACCTCGGACGGCATGGTAGGTGTCAATCCAGGCATCCATGCCTGCCGCCGCGTTCAGTTCGGCACGAGGGGGACGCAACTCCACCGAGAGGACGTTCGGTGTCGAGGCCAGGGCTTCGAGAAGGGGGTTTGTCATCGGTTCGCTTGTACGCACCCGTGCACTTGTGCCCTGTGCGCTCGCGCACCAAGTATAGACTTGCTGTGAATGGCCACTGCGATGGCGACCTTGCGAGCGCTGCCGATGGTACCGCTCGCACCGCATCCGACCCCGCTTGATCGCCTGCGCCGCCTCGAAGCGGCGCTGGGCCCGGGCTGCCCCTCCTTGTTCATCAAACGTGACGACCTGTTGTCCTTTGCCATGGGAGGCAACAAGGTGCGGAAGCTGCAGACGACGCTGGCGGCGGCCAGGGCGGCTGGCGCCGACACCCTCGTCACGTGTGGTGGTCTCCAGTCGAACCACTGCCGCGTGACCGCGGCGGCCGGAGCGGCCCTCGGGCTGAAGGTGGTGCTTGTCGTGAACGGCGCCGAACAGGCACGGCCGACAGGCAATGCACTCCTGGATCGACTGTTCGGGGCCGACATCAGGTACGTCGCCTCCCGTGACGCCCGTGCCGCGACCATGTTGCGCGTGGCGGAGGAACTGGAGGTGCAGCGCCGGCGGCCGTTTCTGATTCCTCTGGGCGCCTCCACACCGCTTGGCGCTGCGGGCTTCGCGCGTGGCGTTGAGGAGATCCTGACCGCGGGTGTGTCCCCAACGGCCATCGTGCATGCGACCTCGTCGGGCGGCACCCAGGCCGGGCTCATCGCCGGGTGCGCGTTGTTCGGCGTCAAGACGCGTGTCATCGGGATCAGCGCTGACGAATCCACCGACGCGCTCACAACGATCGTCCATCGTTTGTTGTCCGACCTGGCGGCGCTTGTTGGTGCATCAGCCGCCGGGATTGGCCTGGAACAGGACATCGAGGTGGACGATCAGTTCGTCGGCGACGGGTACGGGATTCCCACGCCGGCGTCGACCGAGGTCCTTGAACTCGTCGCACGGACCGAAGGCATCGTGCTGGATCCCGTGTACACCGCCAAGGCCATGGCGGGACTCATCGCACGCGTGCGCAGTGGCTCGTTCGCTCCCGACGACCGGGTGCTCTTCTGGCACACCGGCGGACAGGCAGGACTTTTTGCATGAAACTGACGTTCCTTGGTGCCGCGCGCACCGTGACCGGATCAAAACATCTGCTCGACGCCGGCGGCGTCCGTATCCTGGTGGACTGCGGCATGTTCCAGGGCCTCAAGGCGCTCCGTGAGCGCAACTGGGAGCCGTTTCCTGTCCCTCCACGAACGATCGACGTCGTCGTCCTCACGCACGCGCACCTTGATCACTGCGGGATGTTGCCGCGCCTGGTGGCACAGGGATTCACGGGTCGCATTTTCTGCACGGGCGGCACGCAGGAACTGGCGCGCATCGTGATGGAAGATGCCGCGCGACTGCAGGAAGAAGACGCGGAGCGCGCCAACCGCAAGGGGTACACCAAACACAAGCCCGCGCTGGCGTTGTTTACCGAAGCCGACGCGGGGCGCGCGATCCTTCAACTCCAGCCTGTGGGCTATGACCGCCCAGTGCCCATTGCTCCCGGGGTCGAACTGGAGTTCCTGAACGCCGGCCATCTGCTCGGATCCGCGTATGCGCGAATCACGGTCGCGTCCGAAGGCAAGACCATCCTGTTCGGGGGCGACCTTGGCCGCTACGGCCGACCTGTGCTTCCGGACCCGGTGCCGCCGCCTGACGCCGACGTGGTTCTTGTGGAGTCCACCTACGGAGACCGTGTGCACGACGCCGATGACGACGGGGCGAAGCTGGGTCAGATCATCAGTGAGACGATCGCGAAGAAAGGAAAAGTCGTCATCCCGGCGTTTGCCCTTGGTCGTGTGGAGGAGCTGTTGTACTGGGTGCGACGGCTGGAAGAGCGCAAAGCCATCCCCGAGGTGCCGGTGTACGTGGACAGCCCGATGGCGGTGGAAGTGCTGGCCGAGTACCGCGATCGGATGCATGAGCTTGACGAAGGCTTGCGCAACTTCATGACGGCCCGCCTGCGTGTCATTGCCACGATTGCGGAGTCGCGCAAGGTCCAGGAAGACGATCGGCCGAGCATCATCATTTCGTCGAGCGGCATGGCCACGGGTGGCCGCGTGCTGCATCATCTGGCCCGACTGCTGCCGGACGAACGGAATACGGTGCTGTTTGCGGGTTATCAGGCCGCCGGCACGCGCGGCCGGCTCCTGAAAGAGGGCGCGACGTCCACGCGCATTCACGGCCAGGAGATCCCCGTGCGTGCGCGCATTGAGACCATTGATTCCATTTCTGCGCACGCCGATCGAAACGAGATTCTTCGCTGGCTGAAAAGCTTCAGGAAGGCGCCCTCGCTCCTGTGCCTCGTGCACGGCGAGCCGGACCCGATGGATGCGCTCAAGGCGACCGTGGAGTCCGAACTCAAGTGGACCGTGAAGACGCCGGGCCATCGCGAATCAATAGAGATCTGAGACGTATGGAGCGACAGTACCTGCTTGAACAAATCGACGAAGCCGCCGTGGTCCAGCTCTACGCCGACGGCTTTTCCGCGCTGCCGTTGAACGACAAGTTGCTCATCTGGCATCTGACGCAGGCGGCGATTGCCGGTCGCGACATCTACTGGGACCAGCGGTACCGGCACAACCTCCAGATGCGCGGACTCCTCGAATCCGTCATCCGCGCCGGCCGCATCGATTCGTCAGCCTTTGATCCGGCCACGCTGGCCGAGATTCGCCGCTACACAAAACTCTTCTGGATCAACACGGGGCCGTACAACAACCTCACGGCGCGCAAGTACGTGTTGAAGTGCTCAGAAGAAGCGTTTCTTGATGCGCTGGCGACCGCGGACCGCATAAATGGGGCCTCAGGGCTTCAGCCCTGGGGACACGCGCTTAAGTCCGCGTTTTTCGACGCCACCTCAGAGCCCCTTGTGACCAACAAGTCCCCGGGCGACGGCAAGGACATCCTGCTCGAGAGTGCGAACAATCTGTATTCAGGCGTTTTGATGGCCGATCTTGATGGCTTCGAGGAGAAGTACGGCCTCAACTCGCGCCTGGTCAAGACCGACACCGGGTTGGTCGAGGAAGTGGCACGGGTCTCCGGTCTGTACGGCGACTACATCTCCCGGATCGTCGCCCACCTGACAGCCGCGCGGCCATTTGCCACGCCCGCGATGCAGACGGCGCTTGACGCACTGGTGAAGTTCTACGAGACAGGCGAGGACGTCGATCGGGTGGCGTACGACATCGCCTGGGTTGAAGACAAGGAATCACCGGTCGATACGATCAACGGCTTCATTGAGAACTACATGGACGCGCGTGGAGTGAAGGGCGCCTGGGAGGCGCTTGTCTTCTACGTGAACCCCGGGAAGACCGAGAGCATTCATCGCCTCGCGCAGTCGGCGCAGTGGTTCGAAGATCGGATGCCCTGGGAGGCGAAGTGGCGCCGCACGAGTGTCGTCGGCGTCACCGCGCGGGCCATCGATGTCGTCATGGAAACGGGCGACTCCGGTCCGGTGACGCCCATCGGGATCAACCTGCCGAACGATCAGTTGATTCGCGAGCAACATGGCAGCAAGTCCGTGTCGTTGGCCAACGTCAATGAGGCGTACGACAAGTCTCTGCCGCCCTCTTATCGCCAGGAGTTCTGCTGGTCTGCCGAGGAGGTCGCCCGGGCCGAGAAGTGGGGGTCGCTGGCCAGTGAAGTGACGACGGCGATTCATGAGGTGCTGGGGCACGGCAGCGGCGTCGTCGAGGCGCATCTTGGCGGCCGTCCGGAAGCCGCGTTGAAAGAGCAGTACGCCGGACTTGAAGAGACGCGCGCGGATCTTGTGGCGTTGTACTTTGTGGGCGAGCCGAAGATCGCGGAAATCGGTATGGTGCCGGCGGAACATCAGGCGGAGATCGTCCAGGCCGAATACGAAGCCTACGCGCGTAATGCGCTCGTGCAGCTCCGCCGGATTCGCGAAGGCACGACGATCGAAGAGGACCACATGCGCAATCGTCAGGCGATTGTGCACTGGCTGATGGCGAATACGAAAGCGATCGAATCCAGAACGCGTGACGGCAAGACCTACTACGTGATGGTGGATGCCGCGGCCTTCCACGAAGGCGTGGGGCGCCTGCTCGGCGAAGTGCAGCGCATCAAATCCACGGGTGACTACGCGGCCGCGAAGCATCTGTTTGAAACCTACGGGATTCATTTTGATCCTGCGCTGCGCGACGAGATCGTGGCGCGTGTGCAGAAGCTGAATCTGCCGTCGTACACCGGCTTTGTGCAGCCCGAGCTTGCCCTTGTGCACGACGCCGCCGGCACGGTGGTGGACGTCGCGATTTCCTACCCGCTCAGTCTGGAGAAGCAGATGTTGAACTGGGGGGCCGGGTGCTGAGTCCTGGGTGCTCGGTGCGGGTGCTGAGTGCCGCGTGCCTTGTGCTGAGTGCGTCGGCGATGCTGGCGCAGAGTCAGGATCCGGAGCCGAAAGTCCGTGCCGAGCTTGCGGTGGCTCGGGCGTTGTCGCCGGCCATGGTCAAGACGATTCAGCCGGTGATCGACCGGGCGTGGGCCGGGTTCGATGAAGCGGCCGCCATGGGCACGGTCGAATTCGCATCGGGATATTGGCGACTTGCCGGCAACAGCGGCTACGACGCGACGATTGATCGTGTCCACGCGCGACTCACGCCGTCGTCGTCCACCTGGATTGAAACAGCCGACGGGCCCAGTCCGGGTTGGGATCACACGGTCGGGACGTTGTCCCTGCTGCGCGCGGGGCAGGCGCCGCTCGCCGTGTTGTCCAGGGAACGCGAGCGCCTCGCGCTGGCGATCAACTCCTACTCGACCAATGGTCCGGTTGAGGCGCCGCTCGTCGACGTGGGTCGTGGCCAGGCCGCCGACTTCGAGGGCAAGGACGTCAAGGGCGCGGTCGTCATTGGTGACGCCGATCTGGGCGGTCTGTTCCGGCAGGCGGTGGTTCAGCGGGGAGCCATTGGCGTGATCTCGACTTCCATCGCAGGGTACATCGCCAACGAGCCGGACATTCTGCAGTGGGGCAGCATTCCCCGTGATGCCGAACGGAAAGCGTTCGGATTCAAAGCTTCACGTCGCGCCAACGAGACCCTGCGCGCAGCGCTGAAGGCAGGGCCGCAACGTGTGCGCGTCGAAGTGGTGAGCACGTTTGCGGAAAAGCCCGAGCGGACATTAGTCCACGAAATTCGCGGCAGCACGCTGCCCGACGAGCGCATCGTCATCGCGGCGCATGTGCAGGAACCGGGCGCCAACGACAACGCATCCGGTGTGGCTACGCTTCAGGAGCTGGCACGGTCGCTGACAGTCGGCGTGGAGTCAGGTGCGATTCCGCGACCCGCGAGAACGATCACCTTCCTCTGGCTCAACGAAATCAGCGGCAGCCGTGCGTGGCTTCAGCGGAACGCCGCGAAGGTGCCCAGCGTGAAGTACATGTTCTCGATGGACATGACCGGCGAGGACATCACAAAGACCGGCGGTAGTTTCCTGGTCGAGCGCTGGCCGGACCCTGGTGCGATTTGGACGCGGTCATGGGATCCGAACTCCGAGTGGGGCCGGGGCAACGTCCGCAAAGACAGCCTCAAAGGCGATCTCATCAACGATCTGCACCTCGCCGTCTGCGAACGGGTCGCCCTGAAGACCGGCTGGGTTGTGAAAACAAATCCCTACGAGGGCGGCAGCGACCACACGGTATTCGGAACAGCCGGCATTCCGTCGCTGCTCAACTGGCACTTCACGGATCGCTACTACCACTCGAACATGGACACCGCCGACAAGACCAGTGCCGCCGAGATGCGGAATGTGGGTGTGGCCGTCGCCACGACCGCCTGGCTCCTCGCTTCGTCTGATGAAGCCATGTCGCTGGAAGTGGCGGAGCTTGTGGCCCGGGCCGGCCGTGCGCGGATTGCCGTCGAGCTGCGGGATGGCCAGGCGCTGCCTGAGCATGCGGACGCTCTGGCCGCGTGGCGAACGTGGTCGGCGGAAGCCGTACGGAGTGTGTCCCGCCTCATCACCTCGCCGCCGTCGTCGCGATTGACCGAACGACTGGAGGCGTTGGCCGCTCCGCTGTTGGAATCGGGGTCCGTGCGGTGATACGCCGGGCGGCCGTGGCCTGCCTCCTGGTTGTGGCGGTCGCTGCCCATCTCCGCGCCCAGCAGTCGCCGATCATCTCGGTTGAAGAGTTGCTGTTTGCGGCCGATCTGGATCTGCTGGTGCTGGCGTCAAAGCATCCGTAAAGCGACCTGCGCGACTTCGCGGTACGCGAGTTCGGCCGGTTCGAAACGCCCGCCAATGTCACCTTCCTCGCGTCGTTTCTGGACGACGGGGCGCCGGTTGTGAGAGTGGCCGCCGCCGACGCACGCGCTGAGCCAACGACCTCTCTGTCGGGGGTAAGATGCGCGGCTATGAATGCATTCTGGTTTGGCGCTGCCGCAGCCCTCGTCGTCGTTCTTGTCCCGCAACCGACCACCCCGCAGGCACCAATTCAGACCTGCGGCGCTGACGCCGAGCTGGCCGAGCCGCACCGACTCACCCGAGAGCACATCATCCTGGCCGCCGACCGCCGCTTGTTCAGTCCGTGCCGCGCCGGTGAGCACGGCCCGCTCCATCTCGAACAGCGTGATCTTGCGCTACTCGATCAGGCCGCCGCGTCGCGGGATGCCGAATTCCGCCGGCTCGCCGTACAGGCATTTGGCCGATTCGGCGCCCCTTCAATGGCACCCCGGATCTACAGGATGCTCGAGGACTCGTCAGCGGCCGTTCGCCGCGAAGCTGTGAATGCGGTTGGTCAGGCGCTGTCAGGTACCCGATCCGATCTGCGAGAGGACGACCCACCCACAGCAGACGAAGTGACGGGTGGCCGCGTGAGACTGGCCGACCGAATCGGCAAAGAAACCGACGATGAGGTCGTGGGGACTATTCTGGCGACCATCGGCCGCATGCGGCACGACGCGTCGGAGCTTGGCGCAGTGGAAGACCTGCTGGTCGCGCAGGCCTCCGGATCGCCGGCGCGACTGGTCGGCGCCGCGAAGGGCCTTGAGGCGTTTGCGCGACGCAACCCGCGGCGACCGCTCACTGAACCGGCGCGGGCCCGACTCCGGTACATCGCGGGGCTGGGCCGGGCAGCCACCGGCGCGACGGCCGAGACTCTTGCCCGCCTGCGACAGCTTGTGATGACCACACTGCAGGTCGCGCGTGACACTGAGACGGGCACCATGCTTGAGGCGGCGACCGATCCGGACTGGCAGGTGCGTCGCATCGCGGTCCAGATGATGAATCCGGCGATCGATCGCCTGCGGCCTTCCGTGATCGCCTTGATGGCTGACCCCCAGGCGCATGTGCGCATCGAAGCCGTCCGCACGTTCGCGCGAGGTCTGCAGACCGTGCGCGACTGCGGCCCGCTTGTCGCGGCGATGAACGACACAGCGACGCTCGTCAGTCTTCAGGCCATGGACGGCGTGACGACAGGGTGCGGAGACCTTCCGGCGGTCATCGCGGTCGTGACGCCTCTGGCTGATCAGTTGGCCGATCCGGCTCGCGCGGCTACCTGGCACCGACCGGCCCGCGCGCTGACGACGCTTGCGCGCCTGGCACCGGCGGAGGCGCAGAAGCGGCTCCCGGCCGCCAGCAGTCATGCCACCTGGCAGGTCCGGGCGACGGCAGCGACGATCGCCGGGGCAGTCAATGACGCGGCTGTGGCGTTGACACTGAGCAAGGACCCGGTGCCCAACGTGCGTACGGCTGCCATTGAGGCGCTGGCCCGGCTGAAAAGCCCGGACCTGTCGGCAGCCGCCATCGCGGCATTGCAGAGCGACGATCATCAACTCGTCCGCGCGGCCGCGCGCGCGCTCGCCGCGTCCCAGCACGCCGACGTCGTGCCCGCGCTCTTCACCTCACTCCGGCGCCTGACGACGCGTGGGTCCGATACCTCCCGCGACCCCCGCGTCGCAATTGTCGAGCGTCTGACCGAGTTGCTGGGGCCAGCCCGTGTGAATGAACTCGCGGAATGGACAAGCGATTGGGATGTGGCGGTCCGTACCGCCGCTATGCGCGCCTTCACCGCCGCCAAAGTGGAAGTACCCACGCGGCCGCGGCAGTACCGGTACCCCGTGCAACCCTCGGCTGCGGAACTCCGCGAGACCCTGACAGCCCGGCAGGCCGACATCGTCATGGCCGGCGGCGGCACAATCACGGTGACGCTGCTCACGGCTGATGCTCCGATGACGGTGGCGCGCTTCGTCACCCGCGCCCGGTCCGGTGCCTACAATGGCTTGACCTTCCACCGGGTCGTGTCCAACTTCGTGGTGCAGGGTTTGAGTCCCGGCGCCAACGAATACGTCGGCGACGACCGCTTCATGCGCGACGATGTGGGGTTGGAGCCGCACACGCGCGGCGCGGTCGGCATTTCCACGCGCGGGTACGACACCGGAGACACGCAAATCTTCTTTGATCTGGTGGACGTTCCCCGGCTTGATCACGACTACACCGTGTTTGCCCGCATTGTGAGCGGCATCGAACACCTCGACGCCATCCTGGAAGGCGCTGTCGTCGCACGCGTTGTCATCCGATAGGGCACGTACCAGAGGATCTTTGTCAGCTGACCGCGGCTTCGAGCATCCTCACGGTGCCCGTGTTCGTGTCGATGTTCACGCGCGCGCCGACGGGTAGTGTCCACTGCGCGTGGCCGTGGCCGATCATGGCGCCGCTCCATGCGGGTACACCGAGAGGTGCGATGTGATCCTTGAAGATCTCCTCGGGTGTAAGGGACGCGAAGCCTTCGCCCGGGCCGCACTCTGAACACGTGCCGAAGATGAAGCCGCGGATTTTCGGGAGGATGCCGGCGAGCTTGAGGGACGTCATCATGCGGTCGACGCGGTACCAGTCTTCGCCCACGTCTTCCAGGAAGAGGATCGAGTCATCGAAGTTCGGGACATAAGGTGAGCCGAGGATCGCCGTGAGCACGGTCAAGTTGCCGCCGAGGAGCCGTCCGGATGCCTGACCGGGAGTGATGACGCGGATGCGGTTCTCGACCTGCGTCAGCACGTTGCGATCACTTGTTGTTTTCGGATTCTCAAATGTGACCGACTCGCCGCCGAAGAGGATGCGTCGCACGTAGTCCACGGAGAACTCGTCCCAGCGACCGCCGGCGTTTGGGCCGTGAAACGTGATCACACCCGTTCGCGCGTGAATGCCGTTAAGCAATGCGGTGATGTCGCTGAAGCCCATCAGGATCTTCGGATTGCGTCGGATGAGATCGAAGTCCAGGAGCGGCAGCAGGCGTGCCGTGCCCCATCCGCCCCGCGTCGGAAGGATGGCTTTGACCGTGCGGTCGGCGAAGAAGCGGTTCAGGTCCGCCGCGCGGTCGGTGTCGCGCCCGCCGAGTGAGCCGTGCCGGTCGCGCACGTGCGCTCCGATCTTCACCTTGAGGCCGAGGCCTTCCAGTGATTCTCGTGCGACGTCGAGTTCATCCTGCTGGTAGGTGGCGGTGGCCGGTGTCACCAGTCCGACCGTGTCTCCAGGTTGCAGTCGAGCCGGCTTGATGGTCCCGGGCGTCTGAAGGGAAGAGGCCGAAAACAGGCCGTTTGTCGCCGGTACGAGAAACGGCAGGGTGGCAGCGGTCAGAAAGGTGCGGCGATGCATGACGCGTGAAAGAATAGACCCTATCCTCATGAATCGTCGCCCCTGGTTTACTCCCCTTGTCGCCACGGCGATTCTCAGCCTGTCGCTGGCCTGTGGGCTGCAGTCCTCGGTATCGCCGGCCGGGTGGTTGAGTCAGGGCAACACCATTGCGCCCGGCGTGACCTTCCACACGTCAACAGATTCGACACTGGTGGACCCCACCGGCCCTGTGCAGGTCTCGCTGCTGAAGCTCGACCCGCAGCGTGCGCGGCTGACGAGCCTCTTGTCGAACGACCAGGTCATGTATGCCGAACCCGTGCTTGAGATGGCGACGCGCGCCAAGGCTCTCGCGGCGGTGAACGCCGGATTCTTCAATGTGAACAACGGGGAACCCGTGGGGTTGCTCAAAGTCGCCGGTGTACTCGTCAGCGATACGCCCGTGACCAAAGGCGCCGTGGGGATCTGGTCTCCAGCGGAGGGCCGCACGGAGCTGGCCTTCGACCAGATCAGCGCGCGGGTCGACCTTCGGATTGGGGCAGACAATCAGGCGAAGGCCATGGGAGTGGACGGCGTGGATACCACCCGTGCCCGTGGCAAGTTGATGTTGTACACACCGAAGTATCACGACCATACCGACACCGCTGGGAATGGCGTTGAGTGGGTGCTGCGTGGCTTCCCCCTGAAGGTCACCGCCATCCGCACCAACGCCGGCAGCACGCCGATTCCGGTGGATGGTCTCGTGTTGTCGTACGGGGGGCTGGAACTCCCCGCCGAACTCAAGCTGCTCCAGCCAGACACGCCGGTGACGGTGGAGACCCATTGGACGACTGTGAATGGGCTCGACACCGAGCGCCTCAACACCGCCGACCACGTGGTGAACGGCGCCGGTCTGCTGAGGGTGCGGGGGAAGCAGATCACGTCGTGGGAGGCCGAGCGTCTGAGCGGTCCCAACTTCGTGAACACCCGACACCCTCGGACGATGATCGGCGTGGACCGGCGCGGCGACATCTGGCTGGTGGTGGTGGATGGGCGGCAGCCCGCCAGCGTCGGCATGTCATTTAGCGACCTTCAGCGGCTGGCGGAGCGGCTTCAGCTGACTGATGCTCTCAATCTGGACGGCGGCGGATCCTCCACGATGGTCGTCCAGGGCAAGGTGGTCAACAGCCCGTCGGACGCCAAGGGGCCCAGGGCGGTGAGTGACGCCATTGGTGTGACCGTCCGATGAACGCGGCAGCACCAAGGGCCCTCGTAGTAAACTGGAGCTGCTTTAATCGATGATCTATTACGTCGCGCTCATTCGCGGTATTAACGTCGGCAAGGCCAAGCGGATTTCGATGGAGGACCTCAAGGCCCTTGTCGAGCGTCTCGGTTATGAGGACGTGCGCACGGTGCTCAATTCCGGCAACGTGGTCTTCAAGGGAAAGAAGGCCGCGGAATGGACGATCGCGGCCCGGATTCAGGAAGCCCTCGAGACCCGGCACGGCTTTTCGGCAAATACCCTGGTGCTGACGGCGACCGACCTCGACTCGATCATCCGGGAAAACCCCCTCAGCAAGGTCGCCACCGACCACACGAAGTTCCTCGTGGGCTTTGTGATGGACCAGAAGGTGCTGTTTGCGGCCCGCGCGCTCTCGACCGAGAACTGGGGCGACGAAAGCCTGGCGGTCACCAACCGTGCCGCGTACGTCTGGAGCCCCGCCGGGGTGCTGGCGAGCAAAGCCCTGAAGGCGTTCGACTCCATCGCCAAGGACGCCATCACCACCCGCAACTGGGCCACCGTCCTCAAGGTCCAGGCCGCCACTCGCGTCCGGGAATAACTGGGCAAGTTGGCAGCTGGGCAACTGGCGGCTGCGCCCCGAAGAGCCAGGCCCGCTCAAGTTCAGCGGGCCCTACGTGACCAGCCCCCACCCAACACAACCCGACCCGACACAACCAGGTCCAACCCTACCAAACACTGTAATTATTGTTTAAGATGCACTTGTAGAAAATGCATTGTTTTTCTATCTAGTGAGGCCAAATGGCGATAGAAAGTAGTAATCCCCATTATTTTCTGCCACTTACACCGTTCGCCTTTCAGGTGCTTCTGGCTCTGGCAGATGAAGACAAGCACGGATACGCGATTATCAAGGAGGTTGAGGAACGGTCAGGAGGAGCGCTCAAGCTTCGGACTGGAACGCTCTACACCCTGATCCAGCGCCTCGTGAACGAAGCTCTGGTTGAGTCGTCGATGCCGTCGGCCGTCGGGAGGGGAGAGGACAGCCGCCGGCGGTACTACCGGCTGACCGCCCTTGGCGACGAGGTGCTGCGCGCCGAGGCGCGGCGTCTGGAGGCCCTGATCGGTGATGCCCGCCGCAAACACGTGTTGGGCGACACCACCGGGGCGTGAGTGACTAGCGCGCGATCGCGCGGCTGATGTCGGCAATCAATGCGTCCGACACCTTCGAATCCTGGATGCCGCGCACCAGCACGACCAGCACGTAGGGGCGGGCGCCATACACGATGCCGGCATCGTGACGGATGCGGGTGATCGACCCTGTCTTGTGGGCGACGACGGTGCCCGCGGGCAGGCCGGCTGGAATACCCGTGTCGAACTGTTGTCGCTTGAGAATCTCGATCATGGACGCCGACGCGACGGCACTTGCCGCCTGGCCCTTCGCGATCGCTTCAAAAAGCGTCAATAGTGCACGCGCATCCGTCGTGTTGTTCTTGCCCGCGTCAAATGCCTTCTGGTCTTCCACGCCCCGAAGCACCTGCATGCCGGACGCGTTCATGCGATCGACAGTGGCCTGCACATTCTTTGCGCCCAGATGTTCAATGAGAATATTCGTCGCCAGATTGCTGCTGACGGTGATCGCCGCTTCCACGAGGCGCCGATACGACAACTGCGAACCCATCGCCTTGTAGATCTCGCCGTCGGAATCTTCCGTCGCCGACAACGTGTAGGGCGTCCCATCATGAATGCTGGTGAACTGGTTGGTGACGAGCACGGTGTCATCAAGCTTCAGTTGTCCAGCCTCCACCCGGCGGAACAACTCGATCATCACCGGCACCTTCATCGTGGATGCGGCGTGAAACCGTACGTCCGCGTTGATCAGGATCTCTTCGCCAGGCTTCGCATCCAGCGGACGCCAGGCGACGCCCACTTCAGCGCCGGACGCCGCAATCAACCGCTCAATCGCCGCGCGTGTGTCGGTGACTCCCTGTGCCTGCGCCGACGACGGGCCCGCCACGCTCGTCACCACCAACACCATGCCAATCAGAGTGAGTCGTGTCATCGGGCCGCTACAATACCATCGTCATGAACGGCCTCGACGCCCTGGTCGCGCATATCCACCCAGTCGATCGCCAGGCGACCCGGGTGTGGTGCGCGCTGTTTGATACACATCCCTCGGTGCCAGTCAGTCTCATGGCACTGCAGATGTTCTACGGCGCGCGGTACTGGTCCAAGGTGAGGCGAGCCATCACGTCACACTCTGCAACGGGAGTCCTGGAAGACGATGTACTTCATGTTGCGGAGGCGGCGACTCGCACCACACGTGTTGATCGCGATCAGTTGGTGGGCATCACCCTTGCCGGATTGATGGTTGCGGAGCTCCCGGACGCAGTCGCACTTCCGAACGCGGCCCTGCTGGAAACACCCACGATGGTGCTGCGGCGTCGCGCGCGAAATACGCCAGAAGGATTGTTTGGCAGATTCAGCGGCGACAGGCGTCGGTGGAGAGTTACGATCGAGCCCGATCCCACGTTGACGTACGTCGTGTCACACGGCGAGCCGCTCGCGCCGTGTCGCGGTGGCAATCATGAGCAGTGTCGTGTGGGAATTCTCGCCGGAAGCGATCCGCATCCAGTGATTCGGCACGCCTGCGAGACGCCGGTGCTCGGGCGTGTGTCAATCGTGGAGCTATTTGCCGCCTCGTAACGCGGCGAGCTCCCGATCGATCTGCTGCTGGATCTGATTCCTTCGCCACGCCGTACGCGCCTCGTCGAGCTCCTTGTAAAGGCGCTTCACCGTCCATATGGCCGCGTAGTTCACCAACCCCCACTGAAGTTGATCCAGCGCAGTGATGCCGCCCGAGCTATAGAGATTCTTGGGCGTCACCTGATTCAGGAACTCCTGATGGGTCATACCCGCGCCAGGCACCAGGCCGGTCCGCAGGTTAAATCCCACCGTGAACGATTCAAAACTCGGGGCCTTTTCGTTGGTCTCCGAAAAAAAGCGCAGCCGGCCATCGTCGAATATCGTCGGGGTCTTCGGTTGCTCGAGACCGGACCGGATGCGGCCGAGGTTCAGGTCGGCCGGCAGAGGTGTGGCCGGCGGAGCCTGGGAAGTGGCGGGAGGGGCTGTGGTTTGTGCCCATGCCTGCGACGCCAGTCCTGCGTCTCCAGCGAGGAGGAGGAGTACTGGACACGCGAGGATGCGGAACGTCACAACCATAAGACGCAAACCGCCCTCCCGCAGCTGTAGCAAGCAAGTCGGGTGCCACGGGCGGACCCGCGGTGAACAGGCCACTTCAGTCGATCGTCCCGTCCAGGGCGCCCCATGTGTCCCCATCGAGTATCAGCAGGGTGTGTAAATACAGGCGCACGGCGTCTGCGGGGAAGATGGCCTTAATGGCAGCAACGCCCTCCGCTAGTTTGTCGGCAGGAGGCGCTTCGACCTCTTCGGCCGTAATTAACCCGTTGTCGTGGGCAATGCCGACCGCGTCCAGGAACGCCGCCATCATGGGGCGCTCGGAGGTCAGGTGGTACCCGATCAATGCCCGCGTCGCGACGGCCTCCGAAACGTCAGGCATGCCGGCCAGAAGCTTGATCCGGCGCTCCGCCGGCAGCTGCTGGATGCTTTTGGGCCGGAAATTCATCTTTCTCGCCAGCGTGACGATGACCTCGACCTGCTGGTCGAGGCCGTGTTCATCCTCCCAGAACGCTGCGGCGGCGGCCTGACGCTTTTCCAGGGGCATTTGTTTCCACAACACGGACGGAAGCACGAGCATTCCCTCATGTTACCGCTTGACCGGGCGCGGCGGTCATGCCACCGTGTGCCGCATGTCTAAAGTGACCCGTCGCGACTTCACCAAAACGGCCGCCATTACGGGCGCCGGCTTCATGATCGTTCCCCGGAATGTGCTCGGTCGCGGGTTCCAGGCCCCCAGCGATGTGCTCAACATTGCCTCCGTCGGCATCGGCGGCATGGGGGGCGGCAACACGCAGGCCGTCATGAGCCAGAACATTGTCGCCCTCTGCGATGTGGACGACGTGTTGATGGAGCGGCGGCTGACGCAATGGCGTGACCGGATCTATCCGATTCCCGCCCCCCCGCCTGCGGCCGGTGCCGGGGCCGGTGGTCGTGGCGGTGCGGGTGGAGGCGGGGCGCAGGCACCTGCAGGTCCGACCTGGCAGAACTTTGGCCGTTCAAAGATGCAGACGGCCGCGGATGCGAAGTGGAAGCAGGAACCCGGCGACGTGCATCTGGAGAAGTTCGTCGACCAGCAGATGAAGCGGGTCGTGCGGTATCGCGACTACCGCGAGATGCTCGAGAAACAGAAGGACATCGACGCCGTCATCGTGGCCACGCCCGATCACATGCACGCGGTGATCGCGTCAAACGCGATGGACCTCGGCAAACACGTGTATGTGCAAAAGCCATTGTGCTGGTCGGTGCACGAAGCGCGGCACCTTGCGCAAAAGGCGGCCGCGATGCCCAAGGTCGTGACGCAGATGGGCAACCAGGGCCACTCCCAGGATGACGCCCGCCGCGGTCAGGAATACCTGCAGGCCGGCGTCATCGGTGACGTGACCGAGGTCCACGTCTGGACAAACCGCCCGCTCGCGTTCTGGCCGCAGGGTATTCCGCGTCCGAACCCGATGACCGGCAATCCCCCAACCAACTGGAACAACAACGCGATCACGCGCCGGCTTGCGGCGACAATGGCGGCAGAAACCCCGACGAAACCCAGCACGTTGATGTGGGATCTGTTCCTCGGCGTCGCGCCTGACGTGGAGTACCACCCGGTGTTTCACCCCTTCAACTGGCGTGGCTGGGTGGACTGGGGCCAGGGCGCACTCGGCGACATGGGCGCGCACCTGATCGACCATCCGTTCTGGGGGCTGAACCTCGGGATGCCAACGGTGATTGAAACGTTGTCCACGCCGTTCGAGCGTCGTCCGACGGCCGGCATCGCGAGTTATCCGCTGGCGACGACGACGCACTTTACGTTCCCGGCGCGGGGTCGCATGCCGGCGGTGAAGATGGTGTGGTACGACGGCGGGCTCACGCCGCCGAAGCCTATGGAGATCGGCGATGAGCCGCTCGAAGGGGAAGGCGGCATTCTCTACATCGGCACCAAGGGCAAGATGCTGCAGAACACGTACGGTGCGCGGCCGCGATTGCTGCCGATGGACCTGCACAACAGTTACGGTCCGCCGCCCGAGAAACTCGCGCGTGTGCCGCACCAGTCCCATGAAATGAACTGGGTCAACGCGATCAAGGGCACCGATATCATTTCGTGTCCGTTCTCCTACGCTGCGGCGCTCACGGAGGTCATGCTCCTGGGCATCGTGTCGCTGCGTGCGAACTCGAAGATCCACTACGACGCCGCCGCGATGCGCGTGACCAACAACGACAATGCGAATCAGTTCCTCACACGTCAGTACCGCGCCGGGTACGCGCTGTGAAGACAATCGCGTCGACGCTGACTGCGGTGATGGTCGCGCTGTTGACCTCGTTGTCGGGCCAGGCGGCGCAGCCGCAGTGGGCGTCGCTGTTTGATGGCCAGACGATCACGCAGTGGCGGGGCTTCAAGTTGGCCACGGTGCCTGACAGTTGGCGCGTCGAAGAAGGCGCCATCACCTGGACCAAAGGTGCGCCGATTGACCTGGTGAGCCGCGAGCAGTTCACGAACTTCGAGTTTGAGTTCGACTGGAAGGTGCCGCCCGGCGGCAACAGCGGCGTGATGTTTCGCGTGACCGAGGATCTGGAGCGCACGTATCACAGTGGTCCCGAGTTTCAGATTCTCGACAATGCGCGGCACTCGGACGGCAAGAACCCGATGACGTCGGCCGGGTCCAATCATTCGCTCCACGCCCCGACGAGAGACATGACCAAGCCTGTCGGCGAGTGGAATCAGGGCAGGCTGGTTGTCAATGGCACGCATGTTGAGCATTGGCTCAACAGTGAGAAAGTCGTGGAGTACGAGCTCTACAGTCCTGACTGGACGAAGCGACTCCTCGCCAGCAAATTCAAAGATGTGCCGCGTTACGGGCGGGAAGCCCGCGGTCACATTGTTCTCCAGGAGCACGGATCACGCGTGCAGTACAAGAACCTCAGAATCAAGGTGTTACCGTAACCATGAGCACACGTTCACGTCTCTTCGTCATGATGGTGCTCGAGTTTTTTATCTGGGGCGCCTGGCTCCCGTTGATCTTCGGGTACCTGCCGAGCCTGGGGTTCAGCCCACTCGAGCAGTCCCTCATCCTCAGCGCGTTTCCCGTCGCATCGATTGTGGGGATGTTCTTCAGCAATCAGTGGGCGGATCGGTCGGCGTCACCCGAGCGGGTGCTCGCGTTGTCCCATCTGGTCTCCGGACTCGCCATTCTCGGGTGCGGGTTCACGCGGTCGTTTTATCCATTCTTCGGGCTGATGCTTCTGCACTGCCTGCTGTATGTGCCGACTATCTCGATCACCAACTCGATCGCGTTCGCCAATATGAAGAATCCGGACAAGGAGTTCGGCTTCGTCAGGATGGGCGGCACCATCGGCTGGATTCTGGCGGCGTGGCCGTTCACGTTCATCTTCGTCAACTGGGCAGCTGTGGACGCCGCGCAGCCGATTGGTTTCGTCAACTGGCTGGGCACTGCGCTCGACAATCCTCTGATGGGCGATGCCGCCAAAGCCGCCACTCGCTGGACGTACATCGTCGCCGGCATCGCGTCGTTGGCGCTGGCGGCGTTCAGCATGGTGTTGCCGAAGGCAGCGCCGCAGGCACGAGCAGCCGCCAGTGCGGCGCAGCCCGCGTGGTCGGAAGCGTTCAAGCTGCTGAAGCATCCGTTCATCCTCGTGTTGTGGCTCGTGACGCTGGTGGACTCGTTTGTACACAACGCCTACTTCAATTGGACCGGCGTGTTTCTCGGTACTCCTGTTGAGGCCGGCGGCGTGGGGATCGCGTCCAACTGGATTACACCCGTGATGAGCATTGGCCAGGTCGCCGAAATTCTCACGATGCTTGTGCTTGGTGCGACGCTGGTGAAGCTGGGCTGGCGAACAACGATGGTGATAGGCGTATTGGGCCATGCAGCACGTTTTGCGGTGTATGCGTTATTCCCCACGAGTGCAGAGATGATCATCGCGGTGCAGGTACTCCACGGTATCTGCTACGCGTTCTTCTTTGCGACGGTTTATATCTTTGTGGATGCCTACAGCCCGAAGAGCATCAGGGCCAGCGCCCAGGGGTTGTTCAACCTGCAGATTCTCGGCATCGGCGCGTTGCTGGCGAACTTCATCTGTCCGTGGCTGATTCAGAGCGTGTACACCACAAACGGCATAACCGACTTCAGAGGTCTGTTCATGGTGCCGCTCGCGGCCGCGTCGATCGCGGCCATCGCGCTCGCGTTGTTCTTCCGTCCGCCGTCGGACCGGCCGGCACCGGCCGCGTAGGTGGGCAGGTGGGCGGATGGGCTGGTGGGCTGGTGGTACGTGGATTGCGGGATCGTGAGGAATGGATCGTGAGGTTGTACGGGAGTTGGAGCGGCGTACTCGGACGTTTGCGATCGATGTCGTTCGCTTGACGCGCACTCTTGGTCGGGACCCGAGTTTGTGGCCGATACTCAGCCAGGTCGCACGATCTGCGGGAAGCGTGAGCGCCAACCACCTGGCTGTGGCCGGAGCCCGTTCACTGAAGGAATTCCAGGCGAAGCTGTCGATCGTCTACGAAGAATCCGCCGAATCGGCTCACTGGCTGTCATTGCTTGAAGAGCTTGGAACAGGCGATGAGCACAGTCGGGAAGTCAGTCGCCTTCGCAGCGAAGCCGAACGGCTGAGAAACCTATTCGGCAAGGCCCGCGCAACCACGCGCGAACGCCTCAACGGGTAGTCAGTTCCCCAACTGCCCATCCGCCCACCTGCTCATCCGCTAAGCCCAGTACGCTTCGCCCTTAGGTTTCGAGATCACGATTGGCCTGAGGAACTCGATGGCTTTGCGGAGGCCTTCGTCCGGCGCCATCAGGCTGTCTTCGTGTTCGATGCTGATGGCGTGGTCGTATCCGACCATGCGAAGGGTGGAGATGATGTCCTTCCAGACCAGAGCGTCGTTGCCGTAGCCGACGGTGCGGAAGATCCACGAGCGTTCGAGTTCGCGCGTGTAGTTTTTGGCATCCAGGACGCCGTTGAGGCGGGTGTTGGCGGCGTCGATGCGGCAGTCCTTCGCGTGCACGTGGAAGATACGGTCGCCGAGGGCCTTGATGGACGCGACGGGATCCGACTGCTGCCAGAAGAGGTGACTCGGATCGAAGTTGCAGCCGATGGTGCGTGGCGCAATCGCCGACAACCGCAGCATTGTCTCCGTGTTGTACGCCACGAAGTTCGGGTGCATTTCAATCGCCACGCGGATGCCGGCGGCCTTGCAGGAGCGGGCGGTGTCGGTCCAGTAGGGAATAACCCGCTCCTTCCACTGCCATTCGAGCGCTTGAGCAAACTCCGGCGGCCAGGGCGACACGATCCAGTTCGGCTGGGTGGCCCTGGCGTCGCCGCCCGGGCAGCCGCTGAACGTGATGACCGTGCGCACCTCAAGTTGTTCGGCCAGCGCAACGGTCTTCAGAAACGCCTCGTGATGCGCGCGGGCAATCTTCCTGTCCGGGTGCAGCGGGTTGCCATGGCAGCTGAGCGCACTGATCGTCAGGCCTCGAGCCTCGACGGCGCCGCGAAACTCCCGCAGCTTCTTGGCGCTCGAGAGCAGTTGCGCCGGCTTGCAATGTGCATCCCCAGGATACGCGCCGCAGCCAATCTCGATCGCCTCAAGCCCCAGTGACGCGACGTAATCGAGCGTCTCCTCAAACGGCTTGTCCCCAAACAGAACGGCAAAAACGCCAAGCTTCATACGTCACACCCACCCAACCGAGCTGGCGCGCTCAAGTTCAGCGGCCCTACGTACCCAACCTTACTCAACTCAGACCCTCGCCCAGCGCCCCGTCTTCGCAGACCGCTCCATGGCGTGCAACACGCGTTGGTTCTCCACGCCGTCTTCAAAGTTCGGCGTCGGAATCCCGTTGGTCGCGATCGCCTCGATCAGGTCGTACACGGTGTGTACGAAGGTGTGCTCGTAGCCGAGGATGTGCCCGGGTGGCCACCACTTCCCAACAAAGGGATGCACGGGCTCGGTGACCATCATCGTGCGGAAGCCACGCAGGTGTGGCGGATCGCTGTCGAAGTAGACCTCAAGTTCGTTAAGACGCTCGAGGTCAAAGGCGATACTGCCGAGGCGACCGTTGATTTCGAACCGGTTGTAGTTCTTTCGGCCATTCGCCATGCGCGTCGCTTCAATCGTGCCGACCGCGCCGTTCCTGAAATGCACCAGCGCCATCGCCGCGTCGTCTACCGTGACGGTCCGTCTGGAGCGCGGCCTGCCGGCCTCGGCGCGTGTGGGCACAAAGGTCTTGAGGTCCGCAGTGACCTCGGTGATTTCTCCTACGAGAAATCGTGCGAGGTCGATGGAGTGGGACGCGATGTCCCCGAGGGCCCCGGAGCCGGCTTTGGTGCGATCGAGTCGCCAGTTGAACGGGGCCGCCGGGTCCGACATCCAGTCCTGCAGGTACGTGCCGCGGTAATGCCGAATCTCGCCGAGTTGTCCCTTCGCGATGATCTGTTTGGCCAGCTGCACGGCAGGCGCGCGGCGGTAGTTGTGGCAGATCATGTGTGCCACACCAGCTTTCTCGACTGCTGCGAGCATGCGCTCGGCGTCCTTGAGCGAGTTGGCCAGCGGCTTTTCACAGAACACGTGTTTGCCGGCCTTCGCGGCCGCGATCGCGATCTCGGCGTGGCTGTCGCCGGGAGTGCAGACGTCCACCAGTTCGATGTCCGGTCGGCGAACCACTGCCTTCCAGTCAGTTGCCGCTTCGTCCCATCCGAGCGCCTTGCGCGCCGTCTCGACGCCGCGCGGGTCACGGCCACAGATCACCTTCATGCGTGGTGCGCGGGCGGGGGAGAAGAAGGGGCCGACCTGCCGGTAGGCGTTCGAATGCGCCCGGCCCATGAAGGCGTAGCCGATCAGCGCAACGTTGATGTCACTCATGACTTCTCCGGCTTCAGCCGTTTGTCGAATGAACGGACGAGTTTGGCCAGCGCGGTGATCTGTTCCGGCTTCAGCTTGTTCTTGAACGGCATCATTGGTGTGCCTGCGACCCCGTTGGTGATGATCTTGGCCATGTCCGCCGACGACGTGCCGTGTTTCCAGTCGCGCTCAACAAACGCCATTTCGGGCATCGGCGCGTTTCCGTTCGCGCCGTGGCACATCTGGCAGTGCAGTTTGTACAGCGCGAGGGCGTCAGGCGGCTTGGCCTGGGGCAGATTGGGTGAGGTTGGGTGAAAGGACGCGCGCAGGGTGATCGCTCCGGCGACAACAATCACAGACAGACCCGCGGCCACACTCCGGAACACCGTGCTCGACATCAGCCTATTGTGCCATCGCCGCCCAACTACTCAAGTCCGAGTTTGGTCAGCACCTCGGGCGGGCACCCCGTCCACTTCGGCACAAACGTGTTGCCGATGTACTGGATGTCGTTGATGCCCATTTCGCTCGTCCAGAATCCGCTGGCCGTCAGGTCGCGGAAGCTGTTGAAGAACGTCACGCCCGGTCCCATCCCCGGCTTCACCCGCTGCGGCCAGGAGATGTCGTCGAGCACCTGCCGCCGCTCGGCGTCGGTGCAGACGATGAAGCGTTTGTCGAAGCGGCGATGACATTCGAGATCGACCCAGGCGAGACCGCCCCGCATGGCGTTCTGGCGGTTGGGCTGGTCGGTCATCATGAAGTCCATGAACTCCGGCACGCCGGCATCGTTGGCGCTGCCTGACTTGTCATCCTTCGGGATGATGTAGTCCACAAGCACTCGAACAGTCGCGAGTTCGTGATCGGTGAAGAAGGCGGGCTTGAACGCCTGCCCCTGTCCCGCTTTCACCAGCGCGCTGGCGTAGACGGCCTCTTCGTGTGACCACGTGAACGCGGCCGCCAGTGGCGCGGTCGCCATCAGGCGAAGTACGGTGCGACGGTCAAGAGTCGCCATCAGAGTGCTCCCTTCCTGCGTTCAGCCACGATGAAGTCGCTGGTGCGCCATGACAGCGCGAGAATCGTCCATGTCGGGTTCTTGTCTGGCTGCGAGACAAACGGACCACCGTCAGTCACGAACAGGTTTCTGACGTCGTGTGCCTGACAGTTGCTGTTGAGCACCGACGTCTTCGGGTCGTTGCCCATGCGGGTGACGCCAAGCTCGTGGATGATCGACCCGCCGGTCGAGATGCCATAACCGCGATCGCGCGACGGCATGGTCCCCATCGCCGTGCCGCCCATCTCATCGATGATCGAGCGGAACGTGTCCTGCATGTGTTTGACCTGGTTGTACTCGTGGTCGGTCCAGCGCCAGTGGAAGCGCAGCACGGGAATGCCGAACTTGTCGACCGTGTTCGGATCGATCTCGCAGTAGCTCCCTTCGTTCGGGATCATTTCGCCGCGACCCATGAACGTGACCGTCGAACCGTAGAACCGTCGATAGTCATTCTTCAGGGTCGCGCCGTAGCCACCGATTTCACGCCCGCTGTCGTAGCCGGTGAAGCGCTGGATGTTGCCGCCGAAGCCGGCATTCGGCATGTTGCGGCCGCCGCCGATCTCCGTGTGATAGCCGCGAGGAAAGTCGAGCTTCCGGTTGTCGAGCACCCACGGCATGTAGAGGTGCGCACCCCCGACGCCGTCCTCGTTGTGCGGAATCTGATCGATCAGCTTCGGGATGAACGCCGTGACGCTCGCGCCGGTGGAATCAGTGATGTACTTGCCGACGACACCCGACGAATTGCCCACGCCTTGCGGGAACTTCGGGTTCTTCGAGTTGAGCATGATGCGCGCGGACTCACAGGCGCTCGCCGCAAGCACAACGATTCGCGCCGAGACGTGGTTCTCACGGCCGGTCGTCTTGTCGATGTAGGCGACGCCGGTTGCCAGACCCTGCGCGTTCACCGTGACCTCTCGCGCCATCGCCTGCGTGATGATCGTCAGGTTTCCGGACGCAATAGCCGGGCGCAGCAGCACCGAGGGTGACGAGAAGTTCGAGTGCGTGGCGCATCCACGAGAGCACTGTCCACAGTAATGGCACGCCGCACGGCCGTTGAGCGGCTGCGTCAGGATCGACAGTCGTGACGGAATGCACGTGATGTTGAGTTTGTCCGATGCGTTCTTGACGAGGCGCTCCCAGCACCGAGGGGCCGGTGGCGCCTGGAAGATCCCATCCGGTTCGTTCGGCAACCCTTCCACCGTACCGAAGCGACCGACAAAGCGGTCGACGCGGTCGTAATACGGCTTGATGTCATCAAACGTGATCGGCCAGTCGTCGCCGAGGCCGTCCAGGCTCTTCCGGCGGAAGTCGTCAGGGCCAAACGCCAGCGAGATGCGGCCCCAATGATTCGTGCGGCCGCCCAGCATGCGGGTGCGGAACCACTGAAAACTGCTGCCGGGGCCAGTCGTGTACGGCTCGCCATCGATGGCAAACCCGCCGATCCACGCGCCGAACTCGCCCCACGGCCGTTCCGGAGTGCCACCGCCGCGGCGGGGGGAGTCGTAGGGCCACGCGAACATCTTGGGATCCGTTTCCGGGTCCCAGTTCACACCGGCTTCCAGCATCACAACCTTGGCACCGGACTCGGTCAGCACCTTGGCGGCCATGCCGCCGCCGGCGCCTGATCCCACGATGCACACGTCATACGTCTCGCGGCTTCGGATGATTTGCACGCGCGCATTCTACCCCGCCCGTGCAGTCCTCCTGTTAGAATCACGCCACCAAAACGCTCGATTCCACCCGGAGGCCCCGTATGGTGCGCACGTTCCTGATCGCCGGACTTACCGTTGGTCTGCTGGCTTCTGTCGGCCTGAAGGCGCAGAACCGTCCCGTCACCAAGCTCGCCTTGGAACAGTTCTTCGACATGGAGACGGTGTCAAACCCCCGGATCTCTCCTGACGGCCAGCGCATCATCTACACCCGCGGCTGGGTCGATCAGGTCAACGACCGTCGTCAGTCCGACATGTGGATCATGAACGCGGACGGATCGCGGAGTCGACGATTGACGGAGGGCTCCGGCGCGGTGTGGTCGCCTGACGGCACCCGGATCGCTTTTACGAGACAGGGGCAGCCGCGCGGCACCCAGGTGTTCGTACGGTGGATGGACGACGAGGGGGCCGAGACCCAGGTGACACGTGTGGAGCAGACGCCGTCGGAGATAACGTGGACCCCCGACAGCAAGTCGCTGCTCTTCGCCATGAGCATTCCGACCCGCACCAACTGGCCGATCCGCATGCCCGAGCGCCCGGAAGGCGCCCGATGGACCGACGCCCCGCGCATCATCGAAAGCTTCACTTACCGCGCCGACGGACGAGGGTTCATCGATCAGACCCACTCACATATCTTCATGGTGCCGGCCGAGGGTGGAACCGAGCGACAGATCACGTCTGGGCCGTTCAACTACGGAGGATTCTCGCTGTCACCGGACGGCAAGGAAGTGATCTTCTCTGACAATCGCCATCCGAATCGTGAGAAGGCCGAGCGTGAGTACCGTCAGTCGGACGTGTATGCCCTCAACATCGAGACCGGTGCGCTGCGGCAACTGTCGGATCGCAGCGGCCCGGACACCGAACCGGTCATCTCGCCGGACGGCCGCTGGATTGCGTATCTCGGCTACGACTACACCACCGACACCTACATCGACAACGAACTGCATGTGGTGGGCATCGACGGGCGCAACCGGCGGCACCTGACGGCGTCCTTCGATAGGTCACCCACGAATCTGACCTGGGCGCCTGATTCAAACGGCATCTATTTTGCCGCGGATGATCGGGGCAGCCGCAACCTCCACTTCGCGCCACTCGACGGTCCGATCCGCGCCGTCACGACCGGCGTGCACCTGGTCACCCTGTCGGACGTCAATCGCAACGGGCAGGCCGTGGCCACGGTGACATCGTTCCACAAGCCGGCTGATATCGTGTCGTTTCCGTTGTCGACTCCAGGAGAGCTGCGCCAGTTGACGGACGTGAACTCTGACGTGCTGGGTCGCGTCACGCTTGGCGAGGTGGAGGAGCTGTGGTACGACTCGGTCGACAACTACAAGATCCAGGGATGGCTGATTAAACCGCCGGATTTCGATCCGAAGAAGAAGTACCCCTTGATGCTGTCGATCCACGGCGGGCCGCATGCAATGTACGGCGTCGGGTTCAACTTCGCGTGGCAGGAGCATGCCGCTAACGGCTATCTCGTGCTCTACACGAATCCGCGTGGCTCCACCGGATACGGCTCCGCGTTCGGCAATGCCATCAAGTACGCCTATCCATCAAAGGATTATGACGACCTTATGCGGGGCGTTGACCACGTCATCGCGCAAGGTTCGGTCGACACGCGCAACATGTTTGTCTATGGCTGCTCCGGCGGCGGTGTGCTCACGGCGTGGGTTGTGGGCCACACCAATCGGTTCGCGGCCGCGTCCTCCCAGTGTCCGGTGATCAACTGGCTGTCGTTTGTGGGGAATGTCGACGGCAACCCGCTGCGCTGGTACGACGACTTCGAAAAACTCCCCTGGGTCGATCCCAGCGAACACCTGCGCCGTTCGCCGCTCATGTACGTCGGCAACGTCAAGACGCCGACGATGCTGATGACCGGGGTGCTGGACATGCGCACGCCCATGAGTCAAACCGAGGAGTTCTATCAGGCGCTCAAAGTCGTCGGGGTGCCCACGGCGATGTTGCGCTTCAACGGCGAGTGGCATGGCACCTCGTCAATTCCGTCCAACTTCCTCCGCTCGCAGCTGTACCTGCGCTACTGGTGGGAGAAGTGGACCACCCGCGATAATCAGGCGCCGCCTGGCGGAGGGCGCTGAGGCGGGGTTACCATACGCCCATGCGCATCCTTCTTTCGGCCTGCCTCCTTGCCGCGGTTCTCGTGACGCCGTCCGTCTCTGCCCAGTCCTCCCCGTTTCTCGGGTCCTGGAATCTGACCGGGACGGGCGATGACGCGAGCTTTGTGTACTGGTTGAAGGTGGAGCAGGGGCCCGCCGGCCTCACGGGGCGATTTCTGAATCGGACCGGAAGTCCTGTCAGTCTTGGGGTCGTCAAGGTCGAGAGCGGCGAGTTGGTCTTCCAGATGGGCCGCCCCGACAACCTCACCGGGCCTGAGTTCCGGGCGACGTTTCAGAACGGGCGGTTGGTCGGTCGCCACATTCAGCGACAGGGTGGCCGTGGTGGAGCCCCGGCGACCGAGCGCACCGTGAACTGGGTGGGCGTGCCGACGCCGGCCTGGCCCGCATCAAACGCCAACGCCGCGCACAAGTACGGCGCGCCTGTCGTGCTTTTTGATGCCGGCTCACCGTCGATGGACGCGTGGGGTGTGCAGTTTCCGGAACGTCCCGTGAATTGGTCGGTCGTCGAGGGCCTGCTCCAGAATCAGCCGCCGGCGAACAACCTCGTGTCGAAGCAGCGGTTCAGTGATTTTAAGCTGGAAGCCGAATACAAACTCTCTCCGAAGAGTAACGCCGGGCTGTACCTGCGAGGCCGCTACGAGATGCAGGTGCTTGACGATGCGGGGCAACCGACCGCGTTGACGGGCCACATGTCGATCTACGGACGGAAGGCGCCGGACTCCAATGCCAGTCTCGCGCCTGGCGAGTGGCAGCGGACGGAGATCATCCTCGTCGGGAATCGCGTCACCGTGACGCTCAACGGCACGCGGATTCACGATAACGCGGTGATCGAGGGCATCACAGGTGGTGCGCTCGACAACAACGAGCTGACGCCCGGCCCCATCATGATTCAGGGGGACCACACGCTCGCGCAGTTCCGCAAGGTCGTCGTCACGCCGATCGTCAAATAGCGACGTCGGGTGTCTGAGCCGCGTCTTTTCACTCCGCGCTTCTTCGTGATGTGCGCGTACACCTTCACGGTGTTCGTGTCACTGTTCCAATTGTTGCCGGCCGCGCCGTACCACGTGCTGGCGCTTGGCGGAACGACGTTCGCGGGTGGACTCTTCCTCGGATTTCTGACGTATTCGTCCGCCCTCTCCGCGCCCTTCACCGGGCAACTGGCCGATCGTCTCGGCCACCGACGCGTCCTCATCGTCGTCAGCCTGGTGCTCGCGGGCTTTACGACCACGTATGCGCTGCTGGACAGCTACAAGGTTCTGCTGGGGCTTGTGTGCCTGCACGGATTGTTCTGGTCGGGACTGCTGTCGGCGTCCGGCGCGTACATTACGGCGATCATTCCGGAGCACCGGCGCGCTGAAGGGATCGGCTACTGGGGCCTGGCGTCCGTCATCGCCATCGCAGTCGCGCCGCCCCTCGGCTTCTGGGTGTTCTCGTTCGGGTGGACCGCGCTGTGCCTCGAAATCGCCGGCCTCAACCTGCTGATGGCCTTCATCGCCTGGCGCCTTCCGGACGATCTGACGCATCCGCCGACCCACCCAGCCACCCAGCCGCCCAGCCGCCCAACGACTCACTCGCTCAGCGTGGAGTGGCCCGTCCTGATTCTGTCGGTGACGATGGCGTTGATTGCGTTTGGGTATGGGGGATTGACCACCTTTTCGGCGCTGTTTACGGATGAACTGCAGGTGTCGCCGCGCAGTCTGTTCCTGACGTCGATGGCGATTGCGATGTTGGTGGGACGCGTGACCGTCGGTCGCGTGCTCGATCAGATTGGTCATCGCAAAGTGTTGCTGCTGTGCCTGCCCCTCACGGCGACGGGGATGGCGCTTTTTGCGATGGCACAGGGGCCCGTGACGCTGGTGATCGCGGCCCTGGCCTTCGGCGCGGGATTTGGCCTGCAGTACCCGGCCTACACCGCGTACATCATGGGTCGCATCCCGTCGTGGCGTCGGGGTGCGGCGTTTGGTGCGATGCTTGCGGCCTTTGACTTGGGTGTGGGCAGCGGCTCCACAGGACTTGGCTGGTTGATTCACCAGTTTGGCTTCCGGCCGGCCTTTGGCATTGCCGCGGCGCTGGCGTTTCTCGCCGTACCGTATTTCCTGCTGGTCGAAAAGCGCCTCGACTTCTCCCGTTGACTTGATTCTTCCAGGGCCTGGCGTATTCTTTCGGGTACGCATGACTCAACGATTCCGCGCCACCACTCTGCTTCTTGCCACCGGCCTGTTTGTGGCAGTGGCGTCCATCTCCCACGTGACGGTGTCCGGGCAGGCCGCGCAAGCGCAGCCGTCGCCGGCCACGCTGGTGCTGCGGAACGGGCGCATTGTGACCGTGGACGATGCGCGGCCGGATGCGCAGGCAATCGCCGTCAACGGCGACACGATCGTGGCGCTCGGCACCAACGCCGAGATTGCCCGTTATGTGGGACCGCAGACGCAGGTCATCGATCTGAACGGCCAGATGGCGATGCCGGGATTTGTCGAGAGCCACGGCCACTTCAACGGCATCGGCCAGGCCAAGCTCGGCCTGGAGCTGATGAACACGAAGAGCTGGGAAGAGATCATCGGCATGGTGCGCGATGCCGTCGCGAAGGCGCGTCCCGGGCAGTGGATTGTCGGCCGCGGGTGGCATCAGGAGAAGTGGTCGTCGGTGCCGCAGCCGAACGTCGCCGGTTTCCCGGTGCACGCCGCGCTCTCCGCCGTGTCGCCCAACAACCCCGTGGTGCTGACGCACGCGTCCGGCCACGCATCGTTCGCCAATGCGAAGGCGATGGAGTTGTCGAATGTCACCGGCGCCACGGCCGCACCCGCGGGCGGCGAGATCCTGAAAGACAGGGCCGGGAACCCCACCGGGTTGATGAATGAGACCGCGATGGGCCTGATCCGTCGTGGGGCCGGCGAACCGCCGCCCACTGCCGAGGAGCGTGACGCGGAGGCGATGCGCGTCATCGAACTCGCCGATCAGGAAATCCTCTCGAAGGGTGTCACCAGTTTTCAGGATGCAGGTTCCAGCTTCACGGATGTCGAGCGCTTCAAGCGCGCGATCGACACCGGCCGCCTGAAGTCGCGGCTGTGGGTGATGATTCGTGGCGGCGGCACTCCGGAACAACTGGCCCGCGGCCGGCTGATTGATTACGGCAACAAACACCTCACGGTGCGTGCGATCAAGATCTCCGTGGATGGCGCGCTGGGTTCACGGGGCGCCTGGTTGCTGGCGCCGTACTCCGATTTGGTCAACAGTGCCGGGCTCGGGCGTGATCTCAACCCGGCCCGCGCCACCGCGCAGCTCGCCATTGATTACGGGTATCAACTCTGCCTGCACGCCATCGGCGATCGCGCCAACCGCGAAGTGCTGAACCTGTTCGAAGAAGCGTTTGTGAAGAACAACAGGAACGGCAAGGATCTTCGCTGGCGCATCGAGCACGCGCAGCACATCCATCGTGATGACATTCCGCGCTTCGGCCAGCTCGGCGTCATCGCGGCGATGCAGGGTATCCACGCCACCTCAGACGCGCCCTATGTCGTCACCCGTCTTGGTGCCGAACGTGCGGAAGAAGGTGCGTATGTGTGGAAGAAGCTGCTCGACAGCGGTGCGGTGGTCGCCAATGGCACGGACGCACCGGTCGAGGACGTGGATCCGATTGCGAGCTACTACGCGACCGTGACCCGCAAGACGGCGGCCGGCACGGAGTTCTTCCCGGCGCAGAAGTTGTCACGGATTGATGGTCTGAAGTCCTACACGTTGTGGTCGGCGTACGCGGGTTTTGAGGAACACCTCAAGGGCTCACTGGTGCCCGGCAAACTCGCGGACATCACCGTGCTCAGCAAGGACATCACGCGCGTGCCTGACGCGGAGATTCGCGACGCCAAAGTGGTCTACACCATTGTGGGCGGCAAGATCGTGTATCAGGGGAAGTGAATACAACGAGAGAGTAGGACTGGGAGGTTTCTCCTGCAAAAAACCTCTCAGCCCTCTATTTCTCGGTGTGAAGAATCAGACCGCCGAGAGCTCCCGATCTTCGCGACTGGGACCCTTGGACCCCGGCCCACCGGACCCCGAACCCTGGACCCTGGACCCTGGACCCTTGGAATGTGAGGGATTCCCGGGGCGGCCTCCTCCGAAACCGCCGCCGGGCCCCCCCACAGGTGGGCTCACGTGGAGCTTCACCTGATCCATGACGCGTTTGCACGCCGCCCGGAAGCGGGTCTCAAGCGCGGTGGCCTCATCACTCGGCACAGGGGCGAGCCGGTGCCACGCCGCTTTGGCTTCGTCGACAGCGGTGGCCGCGTTGCGCCACTTCGAGTCGTCGGCGCGTTTGCCCATGGCATTGCTGGCCAGGGCAGAGCGGAGGCGTTCGGCGAGCAGTTCCGTCGCGGACTTGCCGGTCGTCGCAGGTTTTTCGTCGGCGTCGATGAGCGCTTCGATCCTTGCGACCAGCTTCTGCATGCGCTGAATGATCGCGGCGGGATCGAGATCCGTGCCGGCAAACGCCGCCGGAAACTTCTGCGTGAGCGTTGCCAGTGACATCTTCCAGCGCTCCTGCAGCGCCTTGAGTGCGTCACTGGGGGCCGGCGGATTCTTCTGAATCGTGCCGCGCAGGTTCTGCACCTGTTGCGCGAGATCGGCTGGCGCCTCCTCGAGCGCCGCGAGACCTTCCAGCGACACGACCAAGCCTTCGTATTCGGCGATCTTGCCCTGCAGCGCGATGCGATGCCGGTTGTGGTACCGCTCGAAGAACAGGTCCGCCGCCGCACGGAACCGGTTCCACACAACTTCAGACTTGTTGCGGCGCACGGGGCCGATGGTCTTCCACTCCGCCTGCATCCGCTTGAGTTCAGCGGACGCGGCATCCCAGTCCGTGGATTCGGCGAGTGCCTCGGCGCGGGCACACAACGCCTCCTTCTTCTCGAGGTTGTCGTTCCATTCCTTCTTCTTCGACGACAGGTCGTCACGACGACGGGTGAAGAAGGTGTTGCAGGCCGTGCGGAATCGCTGTGCGAGATCGCGGGCGGCGTCTCGTGGCACGGGGCCTACGGTCTGCCATTCGGTCTGGAGCTCCTGGAAGCGCGCGGCCGCCTTTGCCCAATCGGTGGACTCGGCCAGCTTCTCGGATTCTTCGACGAGCGCCTGCTTGCGCTCGAGGTTGCCTCCGCGTTCTTCCTTCAGCTTCGCGAAGTACACCTCGCACCGGCTGCGAATGAAATCGGTTGCGGTCTTGAAGCGATCCCACAGGCGCTGCGCGGAGTGGCGCGGCGCATCAGCGACTTCCTGCCAGCGCAGATGGAACTCGCGCAGGGCCTTGGCGGTCGCCGCCAGCTCGGATGTCTTCCCGGCTTCTTCATCGGCTTTGAGGGAGGCGACGATGGCCTCCGCCATTGCGATGAGCTGTTCCTGCTGCTGGGCGTTGGCAAAGCGGCGCCATTCGTCCATGTCGCGCAGTTGTTTGACCTTCGGCGCCACGGCTTCCTGCTGGGCACGGAGCGCGGCGACGGCGTCGCTGATCTCCCTGGTGGATTCCCCGCTGCCTGCTTCTTCGAGCATCGTCGTGATGTCGCGCATCAGACGCTCGCCTTCGCGCAGCGTGACGGCTTCGGCTTCCGCCACGCGCCTGGCGCGATCGGCCAGGCGCTGCACACGCGTCGCCAGATCCTGACGCGCCTTTGCGACCGTTTCCCGCGCCGCCGCCGCCCGCGCCTCGAAGGTCCGTGAGACGACGGTCAGACGGTCCGCCAGGTCGGTGGCGGGACGGGAGGCGCCGGCAAGAGCGTCTACCATCGCGCCGGCTTCGCGCGCGAGGGACGTCCACCGTGTCTCAGCCGCCGCCGCATCCTCCCTGGCGGGCAGGGTTTCAGCTTCCGCGACAAGCGTTTCGAGGGTGGTGCGATGCTCGACGAGCGTCGCGCCGAGGGCGTGACGCTTCCGGCATGATGCCACCGCGGCAGTAAAGCGGTCGTTGAGCTGGGTGGCATCCGGGCCGCTGCCCACGAGGGGTGTGAGCGAGGCCCACTCCTCTTCGATCGGGACGAGCTGCGCGAGGATGTCGTCACCTTCGATCGTTTCGACACGCTGGCACAGCGCCTCGCGTGATGCGAGGGCTTCGCCGCGCTGACGCTCCACTTCTTCGGCGGCCTCCATTTCCCGGCGCTTGTCGACAATCCGTGCACGAATCGCGGCCGCACCCGCGGCGAAACGCCTGGCGGCGGCGCGGTCCGGCGATGCGATCCCCTGCCACGCCGCTTCGAGGCGGTTAAGGTCGGTCTCTGCGCGGTCAGGGTCGGCAATGACGGCAGCGCCTTCGACGGCGTCACACAGCAGCGTTTCCTGGCGGCGCTTTTCTTCTTCGGCCGCCCGGCGCTTGTTTTCGGCGTCTTCAATGGCCTGCAGCATGGCGCGGGCGCGCTTGGCGGCCGCTTTCTGCTGGCTGCGGGCTTCAATCGACTTCAGCTGCGCCGTGTCAGGGGCGCCGGCGTCCACCACCCGGTCAAATGCCGCCAGAGCCACATCCTTGTGGTCGCTGTTCAGGACGGTGTCGAGCAGTTCGTCCGCCGAGGTCACCCGACCCAGGGCGGACATGGCAATGGCTTCCACCTTGGCGTGCCGGGCGATCGCTCCGAGGACCCGTTCGTCGGTCAGTCGGGCCAGCGCCGACTCGCGCACAGCGTCGGATGCCTCGGAAACCCCTGATTTTGCAAGGTTTGCCAGCCTTCGGCTGTCGGTCAACCAGGTCGCTGCTGCCAGCGCTCTGGCCGGGTCTGACCCATCAACCGCCAGCGCCGCCAACTGGTCGGCGGCCTCGTCTTTCACTCCCTGGTCGGCGTCCGTCGCGCAACGGCCGAGCACCTCGGGATCCGAGATCCGCGCAACCGCGGCCCTCCGGACCTTGGGATCGGCATCGGTTTCGGCCAGTTCGGCCAATTCCATCTCGTCGGCGAGCTCCCGGACCGCTTCAAGACGTACTGCGGGGTCCGTGTGCTTCCAGCGGGGCTGCGGCTTGAGTTTGTCGAGAATTCCCATGTGTGTGAGGGGGGCCTTTCACCTGCTGATAAGAAAACCTTGTGCCGTACAGGAACACGGAGTGGGTGGCCGCGCCCTATCGGCCAGTTGTCGTGTGGACACAGCGACTTACAGCCGTTGTGTCGAGGGAGTGACACCTCCGTTCGTGACCCTGAATCCGGGCGGGTGAATCAGGAATCCAAGCGGGTGGAACGGCCGCCGGTGCCGGTCAGGCCTGTTCGAGCTGAGTGACCAGTTGATCCAGTTGCGAGACCACGGCTCCGATGGTGTCAGGCGTCGAGAGATCGACCCCCGCTCTGGCAAGTTGCTTCATCGGGTGGTCGTTGCCCCCTGACGACAGGAGGCGCAGATAGTCGGCTCGTGCGCGCTCACGTGATGCGGCCGGTCCCTGCATGATTTCGGCCGCGATCCTCGCCGCGGACGCAAAACACGTTGCGTACTGGTAGACGTAAAACGGCGAGTTGAAAAAATGCGGGATGCGCGCCCAGGTGGCGGGCGTCAGCGGCTCCATGTCCACCGAATCGCCGTAATACGCGACAAACAGATCCTTGTAGATCCCGTTGAGCACGTCGGCCGTCACCGGTTCATCCCGTTCGACGCGGCGATGCACCTGCAGTTCGAAATCCGCGAACATCACCTGCGTGTAGAACGTGCTGGTGATGGAGTCAATCGCGTGCTGCAACAACACCACGCGCTCGTCCCGGCTCTTCGCGCGATCCAGCATGTGGTCGAGCAGCAGGGCTTCATTGAGCGTGGACGCGACTTCGGCGACGAATATCGTGTAATCCGAATAGACGTACGGCTGCGTTTCGTGCGAGAGCATCGTGTGGATCGAGTGGCCCATCTCGTGCGCCATCGTGAACACGTCGTCGAGCGTCTCCGTCCAGTTCATCAGCATGTAGGGGTGTACCCCGTACACACCGGCGGAGTACGCCCCGCTGCGTTTGCCGTCGTTTTCGTAGACGTCGATCCATCGCTCCGAGAACCCGCGTGTCATGCGCGCCTGATAGTCGGCGCCGAGCGGCGCGACGGCCTCAACGATCGCCGGCAACATCGCCTGATAGTCGTAGCGCGCGTCCCACTGCAGAATCGGGATGGTGAAATCGTACGGGTAGTAGTGGTCGAGCTTCAGCAGCCGGCGCCTGAGCGCGTGATAGCGCTGGAGCGGCTGCGTGCCGTTGCGCGTGGTCTCGATCAGGTTCTCGACGACGGTCGTCGGAATGGCGTTGCCGTGCAGCGCCGCCTCGAGCGAACTCGAGTAGCCGCGTGCGCGTGCCTGGAACCAGTCGCGCTGGCAGACGGAGTGATACAGCGACGCGTACGTGTTGAGATTCGCCGCGTAGGTGCCGTAATGCGCGAGGAAGGCCTGGCGACGGTCGGCCTGGTTGTAGTTGGTGGCCAGCACGGCCCGATACTGCCCATACGACATCGTCTGCGTCTCCCCGGTCGAGAGCGTGATTTCGGGGAACTTGGCGTCGGATGTCGAGAGCGCCCAGTAGGCTTCGTTCGGCGCGTTGGTCACGCGCGCCGCAAGGGAGAGCAGCCGCTCGCCCGGTTCGTCGAGCACGTGTTCCTGCTGACGGAAGATCTCTTCGATCGCGAACCGGTACAACGCCAGATCGGCATCCTGGTCGAGCCATGCCCGCACGGTGTCGAGCGGAATCGTCAGCAGTTCAGGGCTGAGCCACGATGTTGCCTGCTGCCACCGCGCGAACAGCGATTCCACCTGCTGCTTCTTTGCGTTGATGGTGTTGTCACGCTGATCCTCGTCGTACCGCAACGACGGATAAAAATAGACGCGGTGCGCGAGCTGACCCATCGCGTCGTTGAGCTGGAACGCCTTGCGCAGCTGGCCGGCGCCCTGCGCGAGTGTGCCCTTGAGCGCGGCGTACTCCGCGATGCGCTGTTCAAAGAGCTCGCGGTCGGCGTCCCACGCCTCCCAGTCTGGGTAAATGTCCGCGAGATTCCAGGTGTATTCCACGGGGATCTCGGCGCGGTTACGGGATCGGGGCGCGACGGGGCTGCTCATGGCTTTCGATCATACCCGCCGGGCTATAATCCGCACGCTCGCGTGTCCGGCTGCTTTGCTGGGCCGCCCTACGACGTCTCTGGAGGTTGAAGTTGATCAAGTCCCTGCGTCTCCTTGTGTTGTCCGCGTTGGTGTTCGGCGTGGCGGTTGCCGGCTCTGTCGTGCAAGGCCGGTCCGCCGAAGCCATCCAGGCGGCCGTCGACCCGCTCGACACCCTGCACTTCCGGTCGATTGGGCCCGCAACGATGTCCGGTCGTATTGCCGACCTGGCCGTCTACGAGAAGAACCCGTCGATTTATTACGTCGGCACCGCCCACGGCGGCGTGTGGAAGACGGTGAACAACGGCACAACGTTCGACGCCCTGTTTCAGGACAAGGGCAACATGGCCATCGGTGACGTGACCATTTCCCAGACGAACCCGAATCTGGTCTGGGTCGGAACCGGTGAAGCCTCCAACCGCCAGAGTGTGTCGTGGGGCAACGGCGTGTGGAAGTCCACCGACGGCGGCCAGACCTGGACGCACATGGGGCTCGACACGAGCTACCACATCAACCGCATCCTGATTCATCCTGACAACAACGACGTGGTGTACGTCTCCGCCGTCGGCGCCGTCTTCGGCCCTGGCGGTGACCGCGGCGTCTACAAGACCACCGATGGCGGCAAGTCCTGGCGCAAGGTGCTGTCGGGTGATGCCGACACCGGCGCGGACGACCTCGCGATGTCGGCCACCAATCCAAACATCATGTGGGCCACGCTCTACCAGCGCCGCCGATCGCAGTGCTGTTTCAACGGCGGCGGCCCCGGCAGCGGTCTCCACAAGTCCACCGACGGTGGCGAGACGTGGGCGAAGGTCGAAAACGGCCTCCCGACCGGCGACCTCGGCCGCATGGCCGTGGATGTCTATCGACGCAGCGCGAACATCGTGTACGTGCTTGTCGAGGCCCCGACACCCGCGGCAGCCGGTGGTCGCGCGGGTGGCGGCGCGGGTCCTGGCCGCGCCGGCGGCGCTCCCCAGCCGGCAGCCGGACTCAGCGGCGGCACCGGACTTTGGCGTTCAGACGACGGCGGCGCATCGTTCCGCCAGGTGAGCGCTAACAATCCGCGCCCGATGTACTTCAGCCAGCTCATCATCGATCCGGACAACCCGGACCGCGTCTACTACGGTGGCGTCGGCCTCCAGATGACCATCGATGGCGGCCGCACGATGGCCACCGACGCGGCGCTGGCCACCCATGACGACGTGCATGCGATTTGGATCAATCCCGCAAACCCGGATCACCTTCTGATCGGTCACGACGGCGGCGTCTCTGTGTCGTACGACATGAGCAAGACGTGGAACCAGCACAACAACCTGCCGCTGGCACTTTTCTATCACGTGAGTGTGGACAATTCGCTGCCGTTCCGTGTGTGCGGCGGTCTGCAGGACAACTACAACTGGTGCGGCCCGAGCAAGACCCGTTTTACCAAGGGCATTCTGAACAGCGACTGGTATCAGGTGCAGGGCGGCGACGGCTTCGTGGTGCTCATCGATCAGAACGATCCGCGCTATGTGTACTCCGAATCACAGAACGGCAACATCCAGCGCAAGAACGCGTTGACGGGTGAAGCAACCAACATCCGCCCGAGTTTCGAGACCGTGCGCCCGGGTCCTGAAGAAGGCGCGCTGCCGTACCGCTGGAACTGGGACACGCCGATGGTGTTCTCGCCGCACGATCCCACAGCGCTGATTGTGGCGGCCAACAAGGTCTTCCGGTCCAACGACCGCGGTGACTCGTGGGCGGTGATCAGCCCGGATCTCACGACAAATGCCGACCGAACGGAAATCGAGATCATGGGCAAGCGCGGCAATGAAATCCGTCTCTCCGCCAACGACGGCATCACATCGTGGCCGACGATTGTGTCGCTTGCCGAATCCCCGAACACCGCCGGCGTCTACTACACCGGCACGGACGATGGCGTCGTCTCCGTGACGCGTGATGCCGGCAAGACGTGGACAAACATCACGAAGAATCTGCCCGGGTTCCCCGCAGGCGCATGGGTGTCCGAAGTGGTGGCGTCGAAGTTCGACGCCGGCACGGTCTACGTGGCGGTGGATGCACATCGCCTGAACGACTACAAGACGTACCTGTGGGTGAGCAACGACTTTGGCGCGACGTTCCGCCCGGCCATCACGGGGCTGGACGGTGAGGTGGTTCGGACCGTGCTTGAGGACACGAAGAACAGAGACGTGTTGTATGCCGGCACGGAGACGGGCTTGTTCATCACGCTGGATCGCGCGAAGACGTGGCGTCGCCTCAAGGCGAATCTCCCGACGGTCCGAATCGATGAACTGGTGATTCATCCACGCGACAATGCGCTGGTGGTCGGGACGCATGGGCGCTCGGTGTGGATCCTTGACAACCTGGCCCCGGTGCAGGAGTTCGCTGCGGCGCAGGCGGCAGCCTCGGCAGCGACCTTGTTCTCGGTGACCCCGACGTTGCAGTGGCGCATGATGGACAACCAGAACGACGAATTCTGGGGCCACAACACTTTCGTCGGTGAAAACCCGCCGGAGGATGCGGTGATTCAGTTCCACCTCAAGAAGCCGGTGGGCAGTCTCGCGCTGCGCATTACTGATGCGGCGGGTGCGACGATTCGGACGATTGATGTCCCTGCCAATCGCAATGTTGCCGGCATCCAGGCCGTGTGCTGGGATATGCGGGTCGACCCAGTGCCGACGGTCACAGCTGGTGGTGCGCCGCCGGCGCCAGGTCGCGGCGGTGGTGGCGGGGGCGGCCGCGGCGGTGGTGGTGGGTCCGCGGTGCCCGGCATTCCCGTGCCCCCGACGCCGCCCATGACGAACTGGAATCCGTGCGGCGGTGGTGGCTTTGGTGGCGGTGGTGGCAATCAGGGGCCGTGGGTACTGCCGGGCACCTACAACGTGACGCTTATGGTGGACGGGCAGAACGCCGGCACTAAGCCCATCGGCTTGTTGCCTGATCCGGCCAATCCCCTCACCGACGTCCAGCGTCGACGGTACTACGACGTCGCCATGGACCTGCATCGGTTGCAGGGGCGCGGCGTGGCGGTGGCCAACGCGCTGAATCCCCTCTACACGCAGATGACTGAGATCGGCGCGAAGCTTCCGGGCATGGCGAATGTGCCGGAGGCCGTGAAGACGCAGTTTGCGGCGGTGCAGAAGGAGTTTGATGCCGTGCGCGTGAAGTTTGGTGTGCCTCCGGCGGTGGGCCCGGCAGGCGGTGGACGTGGAGGCTTTGGTGGTGGCGGGGCAGCGGCCGCGCCTTCTCCGAATCTGCTCGCGCGAGCGGGCACGGTGAAGGGCCGGATCATGTCGTTCTACGACATGCCCAGCGACGCACTGATGTCGCAATACTCCGATGTGCGTGTCTCGCTGCCACGGGCGGTGACCGAAGCGAACGCGCTGCTCGGCCGCGCGCAGGCGCTCAGCCAGGCGCTCGCGAAGCACGGCGTCACGCTGACGGTTCCTGCCGCGATCAAGTAACTGGTCTCTGTGGTTCGGGGTCCAGGGTCCAAGAACCCTGGACCCTTGACCCTGGACCCGAGGACCACAGTGGATGTTGTAAATCCCGTCGTTTCGGTCCACGGTCGCGTCCTGGTTGAGCGCTCGTCCGACCCGATCGGCCTGCTTGTCGGATTTCATGGCTACGCGCAGCTTGCCGAGGACATGCTTGAGCAGCTCAATCAAATCCCCGGGGCTGATCGCTGGACCCGGATGTCCATTCAGGCCCTGCATCCCTTCTACACACGCGGCGATTCGAAGGTTGTCGCCAGCTGGATGACGCGTCAGGATCGCGACCTCGCGATTGCCGACAACATTGCGTACGTGCAGACCGCGCTCAAGGGCTTTAGCCCTTGTGTATTTGTCGGCTTCTCCCAGGGCGCCGCGATGGCGTACCGTGGCGCGCTGCGACGTTCGTCGCCAGCCGCTGGTATCGTTGCACTCGCTGGCGACATCCCACCGGACGTGAAACAGGACTCTTCACTCACGTGGCCACCGGTGTTGATCGGCGTGGGGGATCACGAGGAGTGGTACGCCGGAGAGAAACTGGAATCCGATGTGGCGTTCCTGCGCGCACACGGTGTGCGCCATGATCTGGTCCGCTTCACGGGTGGCCATGAGTGGACCGACGAGTTTCGGTCGGCAGTCGCGCAGTTTCTGAAGCGCGTCAGCGTCGGCGACTGAGCTCGCTGACCGGCGTGATGTCCAGGTGCTGCTTGATTGAATCAAAAAACGTCTCAGCGATCTTCTGGAATCCGGCTTCAGTCGGATGCAGGTGATCCTGCCCGATGTACAGGTTGATGTTGCTGTTCAACGCCGCGTAGACATCGACCAGAAAGACATTCCGTCGCAGCGCCAGCGCGCGGATTTCTTCGTTCAACACGGGGATCTGCTGGGCCACGCGGGTTCGGCCCGCCTCGATGCCGCTGCGCTGCGGCGGGATGGTGGCAATGAAGACCTGCGTAAACCGAGCCTGCGCATCGCCGATCATCCGATCGAGCGCGCTGATGATGTCCGAAATGCCGTACGGGGGACCTTCGGGTACCGAAAAATACAGATCGTTGGTACCCTCCATGAGCAGAAGGACCTGCGGGTTGTAGTTCCTGAGGACTTCCCGAATTCTGACCTCTCCAACCGGCCGGCCGTCATTCGGCCACCACACAGTTGAGGCGGTTTCGCCACCCCAGCCTTCGTTATGGATCGTCAGGGACTGCGAAGAGTACCGATTGCCGAGCAGGGTGTTGAGCTTGTAGGGGTACGAATGCTCCGCGCCCAGCCTGAAGAACCCCAGGCCGGGCCGCGACAGCACCGCAACCAAGGGGTCCGACTTGACGCCATCCGTGATGCTGTCGCCAAATGCGACAAACGTCGTTTTGGAGATCTTCGGCGTCGCCGTGACCTGCACGGTGAAGTTGCAGGACTCCTGACGCTGGAGGCTGTCACGCACCGTGCAGGTGACGACCGTCTGGCCGAGCGGAAAGTTGGATCCAGAGGTGGCCGTGCATGACACGGTCAGCGGGGCCTGGCCGCCCGATCCAGCCGGCATCGTGAACGTGATCGGCATCGGCAGATTTTCCGGCGACTGCACGGACTGCGACACCGGGCACAGGATGGTCGGCGCGGCCGGTGGCGCCGGAGGCGCACTGGGCCCCGAACATGCCGACAGCAGGAGGGTTACGCCGACGAGCTTCAGTCGCGACACAGGAGCCAAGCCGTCAGCGACCTTAACAAATGACGTCACGACCGGGCAATGCTCCCCTGGGTCCATGCGGCAGCCCGGTCGAGGATCGCCTCCAAAAGTGGGGTACCGCGGCGTGTGGCCAGTGAGTGGTCACCTCGATCCACGAGAAGGAGTTCCGCCAGGGGCAGGTCCGCGACCAATTCCGTCATCTCGTCAGGCCTCCCAAATGGATCTCTGGTGCCATGCAGAAACAGCATGGGGACCGTGACACCCGGCAAATGTGCGTCGCGCCGCTGCGCGGGTTTTCCAGGCGGGTGGAGGGGATACCCGAAGAAGATGAGCCCGGCCGGGGTTGGTGCGAAGCCCTGTCGCGCGGCCACCATTGATGCGATCCGGCCTCCCATGGACTTGCCGCCGGCAAACATGGGGCCCGTGGCCTCCTCGGCCGCCCGGGTCCATACGTCGATGAACGCCGCTTCAAGCACGGGGGCCTTGTCCGGGATCTTGCGGCCCTCGGCCACGTAGGGAAAGTCGAACGTGACCACCCGGAACCCGCGCGCCTCAAACCCGGCCTCGACGTGGCGCATCCAGGGATGGTGCCGGCCGGCCCCGGCGCCGTGGGCCAGGACGAGGGTCGGAGCGGCGGTGGGCATCCCACATTGTCGGCCGACAATTTAAGAATCCATAAATCTAGATTTATGGATATGATAAAACCCATGAAGAACGCCTCCGCGCTGATGCGGCTTCTGGGCGACGAAGCTCGGCTCCGCCTGCTCAGGGTGCTCGCCAAGGAAGCCCTGAACGTCACCGAGTTGACCGCGGTCATGGGACTCGCGCAGTCCGGCGTGTCGCGCCACCTCGGCATGCTCAAGGAGGCGCGGCTGGTGAGCGAAGAGAAGTCCGGTCACTTCACCTGGTATCGGCTTTCATCCGATGTGTCGGCCGGCCGCGGGACCTTCGAGACGCTGTGGCCCTGGCTGTCGGTGACGTTCGCACAGGCCACCTCGGCCACAAAGGCCGACGATGCCCGGTTGGAGGAGGTGCGGCGGGTGCGTCGCGAGAACTTCGATCAGCATGGCGCCGGCAACGAGCGCTCCCAGCTGGTCCCCGGCCGCAGCTGGGCGGCCTGGTCACGCGCCTTGGGTCTGCTGCTGCCGGCGGTCGAGGTCGCCGACCTGGGCTGCGGCGAAGGGTATCTGACCATTGAAGCGGCGCAGTGGGCGAAGAAGGTCTACGCGATCGATCGTTCGCCGGACGTGCTGACTCGAGCCAAGGCGATGGCCACCCGTCGTCGCGCGAAGAACATCGTGTGGAAACGCGGTGAGCTCGAGAAGGTGCCGCTCAAGAACGAGTCGGTGGACATTGCGATTGCGTCGCAGGCGCTGCATCACGCCGACGATCCCGCGCTCGCGCTGACCGAAACGTGGCGGATTCTCCGTCCGGGCGGACGACTCCTCGTGCTCGATTTGCGCAAACACGACGAGACGTGGGTGCAGGACAAACTCGGCGACCAATGGCTCGGGTTCTCCCCCGACGGCCTTGAATCGCTTCTTACAAATGCCGGTTTCACGCATGTCACTGTGCGTGTCGGCGCCCGCCGCACGGGTGACCCCTTCGCGGTGTTGATTGCCTCAGGAACAAAATGATGAACCGCGGAACCGATGAACCGATGAACCATTTGGATGCGCTGATGAGGGACCGCATCCTCGTCCTGGATGGGGCGATGGGTACGATGGTCCAGCGCTACAAGCTCGGCGAAGCCGACTTCCGCGGCGACCGCTGGAAGGACCACGGGCGCGACCTCAAGGGCAACAACGACGTCCTTGTGCTGACCCGCCCGGATGTCATCGGCGAGATTCATCGCCAGTACCTCGCCGCGGGCGCCGACATCATCGAGACCAATACGTTCAGTTCCAACATCGTGTCTCAGCGCGACTACGGGTTGGAACACGAGGTGTACGCGCTCAATCTCGCCGGAGCCAGGGTGGCTCGCGAGGCGGCAGACGAGTTCACGAGGCAGACGCCGGAGAAGCCCCGCTTTGTTGCCGGCTCGATCGGGCCGACCAACACGACACTGTCGATTTCGCCGGACGTGAACAACCCATCCTTCCGTGCGCTGACCTTCGACGAGTTGAAGGCCGGGTATCTCGACCAGATCCGCGGCCTTATCGACGGCGGTGTGGATCTGTTGCTGGTCGAAACGATCATCGACACGTTGTCGTGCAAGGCCGCGATTGTGGCCATTGAGGAGATTCAGGCCGAGAAGGGCGTGCGCCTGCCACTGATGATCTCGGTGACGGTCACCGATCGCAGCGGCCGCACCCTCTCAGGCCAGACGATTGACGCGTTCTACATCTCGATCGCCCACGCGCGCCCGTGGTGTGTCGGCATCAACTGTGCCCTCGGCGCCACCGACATGCGCCCGTACCTTGAGGAACTCTCGCGCCAGGCCGAATGCTGGGTGCACGCGTACCCGAACGCCGGCCTCCCGAACGCCTTCGGCGAATACGACGAACTGCCTGAAGAAACCGGCCGCCTGCTCAAGGACTTTGCCGCCTCCGGCTTTGCCAACATTCTCGGCGGCTGCTGCGGCACCACCCCCGACCACATCGGCGCCATCGCTCGCGCCGTCGCGGGCGTCCCCCCTAGAAAAAAGACGTCGGGTGTCTTTAAAGAGGACAGAGCCAATGAAACTGGCGACAATTCGACGTCCGGACCAGAAAAAAGCCTCCCGACGTCTTTTTTGACGAAGTTGGCGGGGCTGGAGCCGCTCATTATCCGGCCGGACAGCAACTTCCAGATGATCGGCGAGCGGACCAACGTGACCGGGTCCAAGAAATTCATGCGGCTGGTCAAGGACGGCAACTGGACCGAGGCCGCAAGTGTGGCCGTCGAGCAGGTGCGCGGTGGCGCCAACCTGATCGACGTCAACATGGACGAAGGCATGCTCGACTCGGAAGCGGCGATGACGACGTTCCTGAATTACATCGCGACGGAACCAGAAATCGCGCGTGTGCCGATCATGATCGACAGCTCAAAGTGGTCGGTCATCGAGGCGGGCCTCAAGTGTGTGCAGGGCAAGTCGGTCGTGAACTCGATCTCCCTCAAAGAAGGGGAGGCCGACTTCCTGGCGAAGGCCGAACTGGTGCACCGCTACGGCGCGGCCGTCGTCGTCATGGCCTTCGACGAAACGGGGCAGGCCGACACGACTGAGCGCAAGGTCGCCATCTGCCAGCGCGCGTACAGACTGCTGGTCGAGCGCGCCGGGTTTGATCCGACCGACATCATCTTCGACCCGAATATCCTCGCGATTGCCACCGGCCTGGAGGAACACAACCGGTACGCGATCAACTTCATCGAAGCCACGCGCATCATCAAGGACACCTGCCCCGGCGTACGCATCAGCGGCGGCGTGAGCAACCTCTCCTTTTCCTTTCGCGGCAACGACATCGTGCGCGAGGCGATCCATTCGGCGTTCCTGTTTCATGCGATCAAGGCCGGCATGGACATGGGCATCGTCAACGCGGGCCAGTTGGTCGTATACGAGGACATTCCGAAGGACCTGCTCGAACACGTCGAAGACGTGTTGTTCGACCGTCGTCCTGACGCGACCGAACGGATGGTCACGTTTGCCGAGTCGGTTCGTGGTGCCGGGAAGAAGCGGGAAACCGATCTGGCGTGGCGCGAGAAGCCGGTGAGCGAACGACTGGCTTACGCCCTGATTCACGGCGTCGTGGACTTCATTGAAGTTGACGCCGAGGAGGCGCGACAGCAGTTCGCGCGCCCACTCGAAGTGATCGAAGGGCCGCTGATGGACGGCATGAAGGTCGTCGGCGACCTCTTCGGTGCCGGCAAGATGTTCCTGCCGCAGGTTGTGAAGAGTGCCCGTGCGATGAAACGCGCGGTGGCCTACCTCGAACCATACATGGCGGCCGAGAAGGAAGCGCAGATCGCGGCCGGCGTGGACATGAAGCCGCAGGGACGCATCCTCATGGCGACGGTGAAGGGTGATGTCCACGACATTGGCAAAAACATCGTCGGCGTTGTGCTCGGGTGCAACAACTACGAAGTCGTCGACCTCGGCGTCATGGTCAGCACCGACAGGATTCTGGCCGCGGCCGTTGAACACAAGGTGGACATCGTCGGCCTCAGCGGTCTCATCACGCCGTCCCTCGACGAGATGGTGCACGTGGCCAAGGAGATGGAACGGCGCGGCATGACGCTGCCGCTGCTGATTGGTGGGGCGACGACGAGCCGGCAGCATACGGCGGTGAAGATTGCGCCGAACTATTCCGGGCCGACCGTGCACGTCCTTGACGCCTCGCGAGCCGTCGACGTGGTCTCGAGCCTTCTGAGCGACGACAAGCGGCCCGACTACCTGGTACAGGTGCGCGCGGACCAGGAAGAGCTGCGGGTGAAATACGGTGTCCGCACTGAGCGTGCGATTCTGACGTACGAACAGGCGAAGGCGAATCCCCTCAAGACCGACTGGGACACGCTCGAGATCGCTGTGCCCTGGTTCGTGGGGAAGCGGATTCTTGAGAACGAGCCGCTCGAGAAGATCGTGCCCTACATCGACTGGACATTCTTCTTCTCAGCCTGGGATCTGAAGGGGAAGTTCCCCGCGATCTTCGACCATCCGGACTACGGAGCGGCCGCGCGTGATCTCTACGAACACGCGCAGGCGTTGCTGAAGCGCATCGTCGCCGAACAGCGGTTCACCGCGAGGGGGGTGTACGGGTTCTGGCCCGCCAACAGCGTCGGCGACGACATCATCGTCTACAAGGATGACGCCCGGAACAGCGAGCTCGCGCGGTTTCACATGCTGCGGCAACAGGAGCCGATTGCCGACGGGAGGCCCAATCGATCGCTGGCCGACTTTGTCGCGCCGAAGGCGAGTATGGCGCCCGACTACATCGGTGCGTTTGCGGTGACCACGGGCATCGGCGTGGACGAGTTGGTGAAAGAGTTCGAGGCGCAGCACGATGATTACCACGCCATCATGGCGAAGGCCCTGGCTGACCGGCTAGCGGAGGCGTTTGCGGAGTATCTGCACGCACGGGTCCGCGATGACTGGGGGTATGGCAAAGGCGAGCAGTTCACACTCGAGGAACTGGCTCAGGAGAAGTACCGCGGCATCCGTCCCGCGTTTGGCTACCCCGCGTGTCCTGACCACACCGAGAAGAAGACGCTGTTCGAGTTGCTCGATGCGCCGGCGCTTGGCATCACGCTGACCGAAAACTTCGCGATGTGGCCGGCGGCATCCGTCAGCGGTCTTTACTTCAGCCATCCGCAGGCGAAGTACTTCAACGTCGGCCGCATCGGTCGCGATCAGCTCGCGGATTATGCTGAGCGCAAGGGCATGTCGCTCGAGGAGGCTGAACGTTGGCTGTCGCCAAATCTGTAGCACCCGACGCCGTCTGGCTCCCTCTCTTTTTGGTGTGGCTCGTCAGTCTGCTGGCGACGGTGGGGAGCCTGTTCTTCAGCGAGATCATGGCGTTCCCGCCGTGCACATTGTGTTGGTATCAGCGGATCGCGATGTACCCAATCGTGGCGATCTCCACCGTGGCGTTGCTGACCCGCGACACACAGGTCGCGAAGTATCTCTGGCCGCTGGTAGTAGTTGGCTTCGTGATCACGGTTTATCACTGTCTGCTCTACTACGGCGTGATTGCCGCCGAGATTGTGCCGTGCGGCTCCGGCGTGTCGTGCACGGAACGACAGCTCGACCTGCTTGGTTTTGTTTCCATTCCCCTTCTGTCACTCGGCAGCTTCCTGGCCCTCGCGGGTGGCCTGATGTGGTTCAATGCTCTGGTGAAGGGGAGTGTTCGTGAAGATCAATAAGCTCACGCTCGGTGCCGTTGCGGCGACAGTCATCGGCCTGTTTGTGCTCGCGGCGACGTGGTACCAGCCGGCACCCACCGCCCCTGCGTCCAGTCCCGCCACCGGCGTTCCGGCCGCTGGTCCTCAGGCACCGACGCAGACCAGCCTTGCGCTCGTGCGCCCGCACAGTCCCTTCCTTGGTCCTGCACAGGCGCAGGTCACCGTCGTCGAGTATCTGGATCCGGAGTGTGAATCCTGTCGTGTGATGTTTCCGATGGTGAAGCAACTCCTGACGGAGTTCGAAGGCCGCATGAAGCTGGTGATCCGGTACATGCCGCTCCACGGCAACGCCGTCTACGCGTCTTCACTGCTTGAGGCGGCGCGTGCGCAGGACAAGTACTGGGAGTTTCTCGAGATCATGATGCTCCGGCAGCCCGAATGGGCGAGCCACGCCGCACCACGGCCCGATCTGCTTCTGACCTACGCGCCGATGGTCGGCATCGACGTCGCCAAACTCCAGGCCGCAGCCGCCGATCCCCAGATTCGCATCCGGATTCTCCAGGATCAGACCGATGGCCAGTCGCTCGGTGTCACAGGCACGCCGACGTTTTTCATCAACGGCCGCGAGTTGACACGCCTGAGCTACGCCGACCTTCGGGCGGCGATTCAGTCGCAGCTGCAGTAACCGCCGCGGTTACTTCTGGCTGATAAGAAATGCGACCAGTGCGTCCACGTCTGTGTCGCTGAGTTTGTGCGTCTTCATGTACGACGCCATCGACATCTTCGGCTTCGGTTTGACCTTCGACTCCATCTCAGCCGTGTGCGTCAGCCACTTCCGGATGTCGCCTTCGGTCAGCTTCGCGCCCACGCCGCCGAGTGCGCTCGCCGATTTTCCGCCCGAGTTCTTGATGGCGTGGCAGACGGAGCATTTCTGCGCGACGTAGACCTTCTGGCCCGCGTCTGCTTTCTTGGGGTCCGGTGCCTGTGCGCCTGCGGCGCCGGCCATCATGGCTACGCCGATGAATGTTGTCAGTAGGGTTCTCATCCACCCATGGTGGAGGACAACCCGGCCCGCCATATGTATCGGACTGCACAGTCCAGAGTGCCGCTACCTGCCGATGTGTCTCTCCCAGAAGGCCCACACAAGATTCCAGGACTCAACCTGTTCGGGCGAATCGTCGCGCTGGAGCGTCGTGGTGTTTGTGCGCCGATTGAACGTGTGGCCCACGCTGGTGGGCCCGGGCGTCGGATTCACGTAGACCTTCGTCTCCGAGAGGTTCGGCTTCCTGGCCCGCAGCGCGTCGATGATCTGCTCGGCCTCTTCGAAGTTCACGTCCGTGTCGTTTGTCGCAACATGGACCAGCAACGGCACCTGGAGCTTGTCCACGTGATAGATCGGTGATCGCTCCTTGTAGATCTCGCGGCGCTCGAACGGCAGGCCCAACACGCGTTCCATTGTTGAGAAGCTGCGCTGGTAACCCGGGCCCTTGTACGAGAGCCGGAAGAACAGATTCGTCACAGGCACCATGGCGACCGCGGCCTTGAACGGGTGCTTCTCGCGGAATACCGAGTGCAGCGCGATGAATCCGCCGTGGCTCCAACCCATGATGCCCAGGCGCTCAGGATTCACATGCGGCAGGGTCTTCAGGTAGTCCACGGCGCTGATGGTGTCGTCGATTTCGTACCCGCCATAGTCGATCGCCATGTAGTGCGCCTCTCCGTACCCGGTGCTGCCCCGGTACTCGGGCGCAATGATGACGTATCCCTTCTGCACGGCTTCCCGCACAAACGGGAAATACGAGATGGACCAGTTGCCATGCACGCCACCATGGACCCAGATCATCGCGGCGCGGCTGCGTGGTCCCCCTTTGTCGAGCGGTTGGAACAGGTACGCCGGAATGTCCATGTCACCAACACTGCTGCGATAGGTAATCTTGGTGCACTCCATGACGCCGCGACAGGCATCCGCATACCGCGCATCTTCCTTCGCCTTGGCCGCGATCTGCGCCTCGTAGTTGGCCGGCGGATGATCTTCGTGCCGGTTGCTCACGTAGAGTTGGCGTGCCCGGGCCTCGTCCATCACGACCTGCTCGCCACCGCCACGACCGCCACCCCGACCCTGGGCCTGGCCGCCCTGTTCCTGGACCTGTCCGTCAAGGGAAACGATGGTGCCCGTCGTCAGAGCCGCCACAAGCCCGAGTGCGAGTCGAAGGTGTGTGCGCATGCGCGCAATATACACTGAGCCGAGTGCCCGGGTGCACACCATGAACCTCACGACACTCTTCGGCGGCATCGATATCTACCTCTTCGATCAACTCCTCAAGGGGCGTATCTCCGCAGGCGACCGCATTCTCGACGCCGGCTGCGGGTCCGGCCGCAACGCGCATTACCTGCTGCGCGAGGGTTTTGAGGTGTTCGGCGTCGATGAGAATCCACGCGCTATCGCGGCCTTTGCGGAGTTGGCCACCGAAGTCGGTCACCCGCTGGAGGACGGCCACGCCCGCCTCGCGCCGCTCGACGCGCTGCCATTTGATTCAGGTGTCTTCGACGTGGTGATCTGCAGCGCCGTCCTGCACTTCGCACGCGACGATGCGCACTTTGAGGGGATCATCGGGGAGTTGTTCAGGGTGTTGCGGCCGGGCGGCCTGTTTTTCGCGCGGCTGGCTTCATCGGCGGGCATCGAGTCCGAGGTCCGATGGATCAACACGGACGAGGGCCGCCGGGCATTGCTGCCCGACGGCTCTGAGCGGTATCTGACCGACGAGGCACAACTCATGCGCCTCACCGCGCGTTATGGAGCGTTACTCGACCCGCTCAAGACCACCATCGTGCATGGTCAACGGTCGATGACGACGTGGGTCGTACGACATCGGGGAATCGGGTAAGCGGAAACCTGGATTCCCCGATTACCGATTCAGCATCTTGTCTCGGACGGCCTTGAACTCGTTCCCGGGTTTCCACTCGGGGTACGTGGCCGCTGTGGCGACGCGATAGCCGACCGCGAGCAGAAGTTTTCCGTCTTCCGCGAGTCCGGCGAGATCCCAATCGGGCTTCACTTCGTCCGACGGCGCGTGGTAATCGCGCTTGTTGAACTCGTCACGCTTCTGCTGCCCATATCCCGCCGGCTTGTCGATGAATGTCGCGCCGTCGTCGGTGTAGAGCGCGGGAATTCCGACCTTGGCGAAATTGAAGTGGTCGGAGCGGTAGTAGAACCCCTTCTCGGACTCGGGGTCGGGAATCAGCGTGCGGCCCTGCTCGGCGGCTGCGGCGGCGAGGTAGTCGTCGAGATCCGACGCACCGTATCCGACCACGGTCACATCACTCGTGCGTCCCCACATGTTCATGCCGTCCACGTTGACGTTGGCCAGCGTGCGATCGAGGGGATAGAGCGGGAACTTCGCGTAATACTCGGAACCGAGCAACCCCTGTTCTTCCGCGGTGACGGCAAGAAAAACGATAGATCGTTTCGGGGCGGGTGTGATGGCTTTGAACGCCCGTGCAATTTCGAGCATGGCGGCCGTGCCGCTTGCGTTATCCATGGCGCCGTTGTTGATGGCGTCGCCGTCGCGCGGGACCGTGGACACACCGAGGTGATCCCAGTGTGCGGAGTAGATGACGTACTCATCCTTGAGCACAGGATCGCTGCCGGTCAGTTTGGCGATGACATTCTGCGAATCCACGGTCCGCATCGTCTGAGACAGCGTGACCGACGCGGTGGTCTTCAGCGAGACCGGTGCGAAGTCCTTCGTGGCGGCGCGGGCTTTCAGCGCGTCGAAGTCGAGACCAGCCGATGTGAAGAGCTCCGTGGTGGCTTCGAGCGAAATCCAGCCTTCGACGGCCGCCCGGCTCATGTTCTTGTCCGGTGTGACGAGGTTGAACCGCTCGCCGCCCATGCCCTGTGCGACGGAGAACGGGTATCCGGCGGGTTCGGTTTCGTGAATGACGAGGACGCCGGCGGCGCCCATTTCGGCGGCCTTCTGGAATTTGTAGGTCCAGCGGCCGTAGTAGGTCATCGCCTTGCCACCGAACGCCGCTGGATCCAGGTTGCCGGGACCGTTGCCGGGAACCGGCGGATCGTTCACGAGCATCAAAACCGTCTTGCCCTTGACGTCCACACCCTTGAAGTCATCCCATCCGAATTCAGGCGCCTGGATGCCATAGCCGACAAACACCAGCTCGGAGTCGGTCAGCGACACCTCTTCCGCGACGCGTGTGCTGAACGGCACCACGTCACCCAGGACGCGCAGCGTCCTGGACCTGCCACCCTGCTTCACCGTGAACGGCGACGTCACCATCGGCCGCAGCCCCACCAGCGGCACCTTCTGCACGTACGTGCCATCCTGGTTGCCGGGTTCCAGGCCCGCTGCCTTGAACTGCGTGGTCAGATATTCGACGGTCAGACGTTCACCCTCACCACCGGGCGCGCGCCCCTGAAATTCATCGGAAGACAGACGCGTGATGTCGGCCAGCACACGCGCCGTGTCGAGATTCGGCAGGTCTGCCACTTTCTCAGGCGGCGCTGGAGCGCACGCGATTGTCAGGGCCAGGAGACCGGCGGGGATGCCACTGCGGCGAGGGAAGGGTCGGGTCATGGGTCCAGTCTACGGCAGGTGGGCAGGTGGGCAGGTGGGCGGGTGGGCGGATGTGGATAATGGGACGATGATCGGCCAGTTGATCTTGCTCGTCTCCCTGCTGGCGCAGGCGGCGCCGGTCCGGCCGGCGTTCTTCACGACACCGCTGAAGACCGCGGACATGGCTGGAAAACAGGCAGTCGTCGAGACGTCGAAGGGCACATTCATCTTCGACCTCTTGCCCGACGCCGCGCCGAACCATGTGGGGTTCTTCATCAGAAATGCGCAGGAAGGCGCCTATGAAGGCACGACGTTCCATCGGGTCATCAAATACGGAATCATCCAGGGGGGCGACCCCCTGAGCAAGGATCCTGCGAAGTTCGCACAGTACGGCACGGGCGGTTTGAATCGCCTGCGCCGCGAGCTCAGTGGCGAATCCCATACTCTCGGTACTGTGAGCGCGGTGCTGGCCCCCGGCCAGCCGGACAGCGGCGGTCTGCAGTTTTTTGTGTGCGCCACTCCCCAGGTCGCGCTCGACGGCCAATACTCCATCTTCGGTCGCGTCGTTGAAGGTATCGAGGTCGTGCAGGCAATCTCGGCGATTGACGCCGACGAAAAAGGGATGGCGAAGGAGCGCGTCACCATCACGAAGGTGGCCATTCGCGACACTCCGCGTCCCGTGGTCGATCCGTTCGTGACAGCAACGCCGGAAGAGCTGTCGACGTACCGCGCGGTGCTTGAGACGACGATGGGGGAGATTGAGGTCGAGATGCTGGCGACACTCGCGCCAGAGACCGTGCGCAATTTTCTGCAACTGGCCGCAGCCGGTGTGTATGACGACACGCTCTTCCATCGTGTCGTGCCGAATTTTGTCATCCAGACCGGCTCGCCGACCCACCGGCAGACGCCGCTGACACAGAAACAAGCCGCCCTGATTCACACGCTTCAGCCCGAGTTCACCAACACACCGAACGTGCCCGGCATTCTCTCCATGGCCCGCGGAGACGACCCGGCGAGCGCCACGACGTCGTTTTTTATCTGCACCGGCGAATGCCGCGGCCTCGACAATCAATACGCCGTCTTCGGCCGTGTGGTCAGGGGCATGGACGTCGCCACCGCCATCGGGCGCGTGCCTGTCACCGGGGAGACGCCGGAGACGGCGGTGATGGTGAAGAGAGTGATAGTCAATCGGGGGATCGGGAAATCGGAAAGTGGTAATCGGTTATCGAAAATCGGGGAATCTGGGAATTGGTAATCGGAATTGGTAATCGGAATTGGTAATCGGAATTGGGGAATTGGGGAATTGGCTAGCGAGGGCGGTTCCTTCTTCGGGCGGTTTGGGTGGATGTTGTCAGGATAGCCACCAGTTCTCGAGCTTCCTTGAGGAGCGGGCGCAGGGCGTCGTCTGCGGCGAGCTTTGTGTCGCTCAGGTGCTCAAGCCAGCCGAGTGATTCGTCAGCTTCTTCGAGCGCAACACTGAGTTTTGATGTGAACTCCGCGTGGGAGCGTGCGCGGCCGCACACTCGATGGTTTGAGGCAGCCCCATTCGCCGAGCGCCTGAGTTGCAGCGCTACATCCCGCGTCTTGAGGCTGCCGAGCAACGGGCGTGTCATGGCCTCAATTCCGACCGCAAACTGTGCCAACCGGGCTCGGAGTTCTTGTGGCGTCATAAACGCAGTGCGTGCAGCCCGCGTGCCACCTCGGTTCCCCGTGTTGTCACGGTGGTGTTGCAAGACTTACCACTCCGGTCGATCACCAGATAGCAGATTCTGCCTGTCCGATTCCCCGATTCCCCGATTCCCCGATTCCGATTACCAATTCCCAGATTCCCGATTCTCGATAACCGATTACCGCTTTCCGATTGCCGATTACCGATTGCCGATTCCCATCTGGTGGCCCGGGTCCCGGCGATGGCACAATAGACCGGTAATGCTGCCGAGAACGAGACGATGGGTAGAGTCCTGGGATCGCGTCAAAACGCTGCCTGAGGACGAGTTGAAAGCGTACATCCTTCACAAGTGCCGCAATGGCTATCAGGTTGCGAAGAAGCCGTCGCGCGGTCAGCGCGAGGCGTGGGTCACGCTCCTCGCCGAACCGGACCGCACGCGGGGGGAGTTGAGTGCCGTCGCCCAGCGTGTGATTGATCACGTGCGACAGAAGCTCACCGACGATGGCTATGACTTCGAGATCAATCTCGACGAAACCGGTGGTGTGGCGTATGCCGAAGCCCACTTCAGGACGCTGACCCGCAAGGCGCCGGCTGCCGGCATGTCTGCCGGGTCCGACGAGCCCGCTTCGTGATCGACGTCACTGCCGACATCATCATCGCAGCATCTCCGGCCCACATCGCCGGGGTCATGTTTGATCCCAGCCGCTACGCGGAGTGGATGCAGGCCGTCACGTCCGTCGAAGTGCTCGATGCCGCGCTGGCGCCGGGAGCCCGCGTCAGGCATCGCGGCTCCTTCATGGGCAGGGAATTGACGTGGATGACGACTGTGGAGACCGTGCACTTTCCCCATGTGCTGGTGCTGCAGGTCACCGAGGGGCCGTTTGTGGGCGTCACCCGGATCGGCATTCAGCGGTCGGGTGAGGGGTCGCGCGTCCAGGTGCAGAACTCTGGCGAACTCAAGGGCCTGGGATTTATCCCCGACATGATGGTCGCCGGTCCCATGAAGACCGCGCTGGCCGCCGACCTCGAACGCCTCAAGGTCCTCGTCGAAGGCTGACCCGACGTCGGTTATCGAGCGACGTAGAACTCCGCGCCATTCCGGAGTGGGAACGGTCCGGAAAAATCGTGGCTCTCTGCGTACGCGCGAAGCGGCGTGTCCAGTTCGCCCCTGAAGCCCACCAGCACTGCCGCAGGCGGCGTGGCCGCGAGCAGCGCACCGATGGTGGAGGGAGATGTCGTCACATACCGACGCCGTTCATCGTCAGTCAGCATGTCACCCGGCCAATAGGCAAATGACCCTGTCGCCAGGTCCGGATAGATCGGCAGCCCGTTCTCCAGCGCCATGATGGGCGACAACGTCGCGATCGGCCGCCCCGCAAGTTCCCCGTGCGCGTCGATCGCCAGCCTGACTTCGCGCCCGGCATCGCGCATGCGGAACGCGGCCCAGTTGTGGTGATCCGTTAGTAGCGCCACGCCTCGCCACGCGACAGGCGCTGCACTGAGCGCAGCACCAAGCACGAAGAGCGTGAGCACCGGCAACGCGCGTGTGCCGTCGTTGGTGAGCGGAGCCTGCCACACGCACGCGATCGCCAGAATGCCCAGCGCAGCCGGCAGTGCGAAGTACTGGGGGAACACCGGCGTCGGGACCAATGCCGCCGCAACGGCGGTGCCGATCAGCCCCATGCCAAGCACCGCCTGCGGGGACTGCGGCAGTTGTCGCGTCCAGGCCAGTCCGGTTACCAGCGCGGCCAAGGCCCACAGCGTCGGTGGTTCATGGACGATTAGGCTTCCTGCGAGTCGCAGCTTCGACAGCAGCGTCAGTGTTGGACCCCAGTCATGGGCGATTCGCCAATGTGCCTGCATCCGGTGATACCCGACGTTGTTGAACACCACCACGTCGATTCCTGCCAGCAAGTGCGCAGCCAGCGGGACGAGTCCCAGCGTCAGGCCCAGAAGGAAGCGGGTTCCGGCTCCGGATCCCTGGCGCATCGCTGCCACGATCAACGGCACCAGCAACGGTGCGAACGTCAGTTTCACGCCCACTGCCGCGCCCATCAGGATCCCGCTCAGCCACCATCGTGGCCTGTCGGCCTGGCAGGCTCGAAGCGCGCCGAGGACCAGCGCCAGCGGCATCGCATAATTTGAAGCCTCGGCAGTGGACATGATGATCAACAGATTCGTTGCGACGAAGGCTGTGATTAACAGTGCACCGGTCCGCGAGGATGTCAGCCCGCGCGCGATCTGGAACACGAGGGCCAGCGACACGCCGTAGGCTGCGAGGCTGACACTCTTGGCCGCCAGCAGGTACCAGCCCGGCTCCGGCAGCAGCCGGAACATGGCACCGTAGACCCAGGCAAGATACGGCGTCTGCAGGTAGGAAAAGTCGCGATACGGAATGAGGCCGTCTGCGACCAGCGCGCCTGCAGCGACGTACATCTCCTCGTTGTGGGAGAACTGCGTCATGCTCACAGCCACGGTGGACAACACGCCGATGAGTATCGTTGCGACGCCGATCCACCATGACAACCGCATCATCTCAGTGGCCGGCCCCGGTGGGGTCCGGCATCGACAACGTGCCCAGGAGCGCCGTCAGCACCAGCGCCGCAACGCCCAACGACACCTCAAGCCAGGCCATCGTCCGCAGCTGCCGCGCGGCATCGGCAGACGATGACAGTTGCGGTCTGAGCACGCGCCAGTTGTAGAGCCCGCAGAGGCCGGTGCCGCTGAACGCCGCGATCTTGCCCGCGAGAGCCAGTCCGTAAGGGCTCGCAAATCCGGACACGCTCCCGACGTGTTGCCACGTGGCGATGCCGCCGGCTGTCACCAGTATCGTGACTGCACCAATGGCGATCGGGGAGAACCGATCGATGACGCCAGCCAGTGCGACGCGAGACGGTGTGTCCCGCTCGAAGTCGGTGCCCGCCGTGATCAACAAGATGATCGCCAGCGCTCCAATCCACCATCCTGCTGCGATCACGTGCAGACCGTGCGCCGGCACGGTGACCCAGATCTGGTCAGGCATGCCGACCGCGTGACCGGTGAGCGCCGTCGTAAACGCGGTGGCTGACGCGCATACGGCCGCCAGTGGCCAGAGCGACCACCGCCACCGCCAGGCCATCACGACCAGGCCGGTCAGCGCAGCGCCTCCGGCCTGCCACAGCCAGCCGCCGCCCCATGGCGTCTCGAAAAGAATCACGCGCGCATGCGCCAGTTCCAAAGGCTGGTCGCCGCCGAACGCGTCGTTGGTCTGGGACCAGAGGCGCGCCGCCACCACCATCAGCAGCAGCACGGACGAGAACGTGGCCACCGCCGTCAACCGGCGCGGCCATCGCGGCGCGTGTGCGCACGCATACGCGGCTGACGCGGAGCCGACGACGAGGAGAATCGCGGTGTACCAGGCCCAGGTCAGCACGAATCGGTCTGATGCCTACGTGGCGGGCTTAAACGTGAAGACGTACGTGTCAGTCTGGATGTGGCCATCGGCGCCTGCGGTCTTCCAGGTCACGGTGTAGGTGCCCGCTGTCAGCGTGCCTGTGATCGGAGCGACGAGGGAGCGATCCGGTTTTCCGTCCTGCTGGCCGGCCGCGGCTTTACCCACGGTGACGCGACCGCCGGGGCCCTCAAGCACCAGACTGCTGACGGGCACGGTGGGGGGTTGTGAGAACCAGACCTGCAGGCGGTCCGGCACTGCCGCAATCGTGGAGTCCGCCGCCGGGAACGTCTTTTCAACTTTCAGGTGTGCCGACAGCGACACGACGCCGGCGATCAACAGCAGGGGCAGCAGTCGGAGGAAACGCATGCTCCGAGTTTACCCGAGCCCTCGCAGCAACGGCCAGCGTTCGTCCGAGTCGTCGATATCGGCTCGTCCGACCAGATTGTGGACGCCCGCACCGAGGAGTCGCACGGGGCGCTGATACGCCTCCGTTTTCTCAAGTAAGGCCAGGGCTCTGGCGACGAATGCCTCGGGATCGCGAGTGGGGGCGGCGCTGTGGCTTCGCGTAATCGTGGTGAAGTCCTCGTACCGGACCTTGATGGTCACTGTGCGCGCGAGCCATTCGCGGCGGGCGAGCCACTCGGCGTTTTCCCTGGCCATGCCGGCGATCTCGTCCTTGATGCGCCCAGGATCGGTCAGGTCCTCCGCGTAAGTACGTTCGCTCGACGACGACTTGACGGGACGATTGGGGCTGACCGGCCGGTCGTCCTGGCCATGGGCAAGACGAAGCAGCCAGTCGGCGGAACTGCCGACGGCGGCGTGCAGCGCGGCCGGGTCGGCGGTGCGGACGTCGAGCAAACGGCCGATCCCCCGCTCCTTGAGCCTGGCGGCGGTGACGGGCCCGACGCCCCACAGGGCGTCCACGGGCAACTGGTGCAGAAACTGTTCGACGCGTTCCGGGGCGATGACGGTCAAGCCATCCGGCTTCCGCCACGCGGACGCGATTTTCGCGAGGAACTTGTTCGGCGCGACACCGGCCGACGCCGTCAGGCCCGTGGTGTCTTTGATCAGCGCCTTGATCCGCATGGCGACCGTCATCCCGAGGGGTTCGTTCCAGCTGTTCTGCGTGACGTCCAGATACGCCTCGTCAAGCGACAGGCCTTCGACCAGAGGGGTCACGGACCGGAAGATCTCGAAGACCTGCTGAGAAACCGCCCGGTACTTTGAGAAATTCGGGCGAATGATGACGAGCGCCGGGCACAGCCGGACGGCGCGGGACATCGGGATGGCGGACCGGACGCCGTACGTGCGCGCCTCGTAGCTGGCGGCGGCGACGACGCCGCGCGAATCCGGGGAGCCGCCGACCACGACCGGTTGCCCGCGGAGCTCGGGGCGGTCGCGTTGTTCGACGGACGCGTAGAAGGCGTCCATGTCCACGTGGATGATGCGGCGGAGCATGCGGAATTCGGCCCCCCAATCTTGCTATGATCGCGCCATGAATACGACGAATTCCGTGCTGGCCCGTGTGTCGGGTGGACTGTTTGTGGCAGTCGCCGTGTTGGTGGTCACCGTGTCCGCGCAGCGCGGCACTCCGACGCCGGGGCCGGTGCCCGGGCCGAGTGGCCCCGAGCGGCACTTGCGCAACATCAAGCAGCTCACGTTCAGCGGGCAGAACGCGGAAGCGTATTTTTCGGCGGACGGCAGCCTGATCAGCTTTCAGAGCATGGATGGCGACCAGCAGTGCGACCAGATCTACACGATGAAGCCGGATGGCTCGGAGCGCCGGTTGGTCAGCACCGGAAAGGGCGCCACGACCTGCGCCTATGTGTATCCCGACAACAAGTCGGTGCTGTACGGATCGACGCATCTGGGTGGTGATGCGTGTCCGCCCCGTCCCGACATGCGGCAGGGATATGTCTGGGCCGTTTATGATTCGTACGACATCTTCCGCGCCAACATCGACGGCTCGAATCCCGTCAGACTGACGACCACGCCCGGCTACGATGCCGAGGCGACGATTGCCCGAGACGGCCGGATCGTGTTCACCAGCGTGCGTGATGGCGACATGGAGATCTATTCCATGAACGGTGACGGGTCGGACGTAAAGCGCCTCACCAACCTGCCGGGTCCGGACGGCGGACCGTTCTTCTCGGCTGATGGGCAGCAGATCGTCTGGCGCGGCCGGCATCTGTCAGCCGGCGCCGAGCTGGACGAATATTTCTCGCTGCTGAAGCGCGCGCTCTGGCGTCCAACGTCGGTCGAACTGTTCGTAATGAACCGCGACGGCAGCAATGTGCGTCAGGTGACCAAACTCAACGCCGCCGCGTTCGCGCCGTTTTTCTCGCCCGACGGCAAGAAGCTGGTCTTTGCGTCGAACCATCACGACCCCCGCGGCCGCAACTTCGACGTGTTCCTCATCAACGTGGATGGCACCGGCCTGGAACAGGTTACAAACAACGACACCTTCGACGGGTTCCCGATGTTCTCACCGGATGGCACCAGGCTCATTTTTGCGTCAAATCGCTTCGGCGCCAAGGAAGGCGACACCAACGTCTTTATCGCTGACTGGGTCTGGTAATCCAGGCTCCGCGTCCGGTGCAAGGTGGTGCCGTGGCAGTGATCGCCTGTGTGGCCATGACGGCCGCATGCGCCACCACCCCGCCCACACCACCGACGATGGCGCGCTCAACCCCAGCGCGCCCTACTGCCATTTCCGGCGTCGTGTTCGGCGCTGATGGAAAACCGCTCGAAGGCGCGCGTGTGATCCTGCAACGGTTGGGTGCTGCGGCTCCGATTCTGAGCGCCGCCGATCCCATGGTGCGCACCAGTGCCGAAGGGCGGTTTGCCTTTGATGAGCCGGCCGCGGGCAGGTATCAGTTGCTCTTGTTGCACCCCACGCTGGGGTGGCTGATGGCCCAGGGCGTCAGTCCCGGTCGGACTGTGCGGCTGGTCTTTGACGGCAAAGTGCGCGTGGTCGACATCGGACGCTGATTCGTCGATATACTCCGCCGCATGTCCTCCATGCGGCTTCCCGCGATTGCCCTTGCCCTCACGATTGGTCTCGGTTCGAGTTTTGCGGCTCAGTCCACGCACACCGAGTGGTCCCGCTTCCGCGGTCCGAACGGCTCCGGGCACGCGACGGGCAATCGGTATCCCACCGAGTTTGGCGCGACGAAACACCTCCTGTGGAAGCTGGCGCTGCCGCAGGGGCATTCGTCACCGATCGTCTGGAACGACCGCATCTATCTGACGGCGTATCGCGCGGACGCGCTCTTCACCATCGCCATCAACCGCACGGACGGCAAGATTCTGTGGGAACGCCAGGCACCTGAGACAAAGACCAGGATTGTCGACAAGCGCAACAATCCAGCGTCGCCAAGTCCGGCGCTTGAGCATGGTCGCGTGTATACGTTTTTCCCCGACTACGGGATGCTCGCGTATGACGATGAGGGAAAAGAGCTATGGAAGTTGCCGCTCGGGCCGTTCGACAACATCTACGGCATGGGCGCCTCGCCGGTCATCGTCGGGGACCTGCTGATTCTTGCGTGTGACCAGAGCCTGAATTCGTTTCTTCTGGCCGTCGATAAGCGGACCGGCAAGGAAGTGTGGCGGACGCCGCGTCCGGAGGCCAAGAGCGGGCACGCGACGCCGATTGTGTGGCGCGGACCGGATGGCCGCGATCAGATGATCCTGCCGGGGTCGTTTCTGCTGACGGGTTACGACGCCCTGACCGGGAAACGCCTCTGGTGGGTGCGCGGCTTGTCGTTTGAGATCAAGTCGACGCCCGTGGTGCACGGCGACACGATTTACATCAATGGATACGGCGCACCTGAGAATGACCCGGGTCGCAAGATTAATGTGCCGCCGTCCGATGACGTGTGGCCGGCGATCGACGCGGACAAGAACGGGGTGATCACAAAGCCGGAATTCCCGAAGTACTCCGCGCCGTTCTGGTTCGAGGTGGCCGACCTGAACATGAACGGGTCGCTGACAAAGGACGAGTGGGAGTACTACCGCGCGGCGCTCGACTCGGAAAACGGGATGTTGGCCATCCGGCTTGGCGGCAGCGGGGACATGACCGACAAGTCTGTGCGCTGGAAGTATCAGCGGTCGGTGCCGCAGTTGCCGTCGCCGATTATTTTCGAAGGCGTGTTGTATATGGTCAACGACGGCGGCATTGTGACGACGCTGAATCCGGAGACGGGGGAGCAGATCAAGCAGGGGCGGCTGACCGGGGCGCTGGGTGCGTATTACGCCTCGCCGGTGGCGGCGGGCGGTCACCTGTACTTTGCCAGCCAGCGCGGTGCCATGGCCGTGCTGCCTCCAGGGGGCGACCTCACGCCGCTGGTCGTGAACGACCTGGTGGAAGACATCTACGCGACGCCCGCGATGGTGGACGGCAAGATCTATGTGCGCACCACCGAGGCGCTGTACGCCTTCGGCAGGTAGGGGGTTCCGTACGCAGGGCGTGCGGTACGTAGGGCCCGCCACGTATTAAGATTCCTTCGTGGCCAAGCGTCCGCCCAAGAATCCTTCCCTGTTTGATGCGCCCGTGTCCGATGACGCCGTCATCACCAGGCCGCTTGCGGCCGGCGACGAAGACGTCCCGCTGCACGATGCGGCGCAGTCGCGGTATCTCAACTACGCCCTGTCGGTCATCACCTCGCGCGCGTTGCCCGACGTGCGCGACGGGCTGAAGCCCGTGCAGCGTCGCATCCTGTACACGATGTGGCAGCAGAATCTGACCGCCGACGCCAAACACCGCAAGTGCGCAAAAGTCGTCGGCGACGTGATGGGCAACTACCATCCCCACGGCGACTCAGCGCTGTACGAAACGCTCGTGCGTATGGCGCAGCCGTTTTCGCTTCGGTATCCACTAATCGATGGCTCGGGCAACTTCGGCTCGCTGGATGGCGACAACGCCGCGGCCATGCGGTACACCGAGTGCCGGCTGGCGCGTATCGCCGACGAAGTGTTGCAGGAAATCGACCAGGATACGGTGCACTTCCGCCCGAATTACGACGGCACGCGCGAAGAACCTGTCGTGCTGCCGGCCCGTATTCCCAATCTGCTGGTCAACGGTGCCACGGGTATCGCCGTCGGCATGGCGACCAATATTCCACCGCATCATCTCGGCGAGGTGTGCACCGCGCTGGTCAAGATGATCGACGCCGACCTCGATCTGTCGACGGCGCAGCTGTGCCGCTACATCAAGGGCCCGGATTTTCCGACCGGTGGCCAGATTCTCAACACGCCTGCGGAGATCAAGGACATCTACGAAACCGGTTCGGGCACGATCCGGCTGCGTGCGACCTGGCAGAAAGGCCCGGAGACGCGCAGCGGGAAGACGATTTACATCACAAGTGTGCCGTACATGGTCGACAAGTCGACCCTGATCGAACGGATCGCTGACGTGGCGCTGTCCCGCAAGTTGCCGCACCTGGTCGACGTGCGCGACCTGTCGACAGACGATGTGCGGATTGCGCTGGAGCTGAAGCGCGACGCGGACGAACGCATGGTGATGGCGTACCTGTTCAAGCACACGCCGCTCCAGTCCAACTTCCCGGTCAATCTGACCTGCCTGATCCCGACTGAAAACCCCGCGGTCGGCAAGCCGGACCGCCTCAGCCTGCACGATATCCTCTGGCACTTCCTGCACTTCCGCCTCGAGGTGGTCCGTGCCCGCCTGAATCACGAACTCGCGGCGCTCGAGAAGCGCATCCATATCCTCGAAGGGTTCGCCAGGGTCTTCGACGCGCTTGACGAGATCCTGCAGATCGTACGCAAGTCGGACGGCAAGTCGGACGCCGCGAAGAAGATCATTGCGAAGTTCGGACTCGACGAGGAACAGACCGACGCAATCCTCGAACTCAAGATCTATCGGCTCGCCCGGCTGGAGATCCTCGTCATTCAGGAGGAACTCGCGCAGAAGCGAAAGCGCGCGAAGGAGATCGGTGGCCTCCTGAAACGCGACGAAGACCTCTGGCAGATCGTGCGGGCTGACATTGAACAGATTCGGAAGGTGTATGGCGATCCGAAGCTCGACCCGCGTCGCAGCGAGATCGCCGGCGGTCTCGAGGAACCCGAGTACACCGCCGATGACTTCATCATCGACGAAGACAACGTCGTCATCGTGACCCGCGACGGATGGGTGAAGCGGCAGAAGGAAGTGAAGGAAGTCGCGACGACCCGGGTCCGCGAAGGTGATGCGGTGCTGGCCGTGTTGCCGGGGTCCACGCGCGCCACCGTGGTGTTCTTCACCAACTTCGGCGTGGCGTATACGTCACGGATCATCGATATTCCGGCCTCCACAGGGTATGGTGAGCCGATTCAGCGATTCTTCAAGTTCAAGGATGGCGAGCGCATCGTGGGCGCCGTGAGTCTCGACGCGCGTGTGTCAGGCGTCATTGCGTCGAAAAACCCGGAGACGGCGCCGCCCAACCATGCGCTGGCTGTGTCGAGCGATGGATACAGCCTGCGGTTTTCGTTTGAGCCGTTTGTTGAGGCCAGCACGCGGTCCGGACGCCGGTACGCGAAGGCCGCGGACGGTGCCGAGATCGTCGGCGTGGTCAAGATCACCGGCAGCGAAACCATCATCGCGGCGACTCGGCAGGCCCGCGCCATGTTGTGCAAGGCCGACGAGGTCAACATGCTGTCAGGGCCTGGCCGTGGCGTCATCCTGATCAAGCTGAACAAGGACGACGACCGGGTGCTCGGGTTCATGGCGTCCCGTGGGGATCGCGACCTGATGACGGTGGAGACGACCCGTGGGGCGGAACAGACCATCAGCACCACCAAGTACGAGGTCACCGGCCGCGGCGGCAAGGGCCGCGAGTTGCTGCAGCGCGGCCAGTTTGTCCGTGTCATGCCGCAGGAGATCGAACTCCTGTCACTCGGCGAGTGACGGAATCTGGGCTAGAATCCGCACGGGGGAGGAGCGCGTGGGCTGAAGTCCCGCGGCTCCGTGATGCAGGAGGACTGATGCGTTCACTGTTGGCTGTCGGTGTGGTGTGTGTGGTGGCGGCGATCGCCACCGTCGCGCGTGTTGATGCGCAGGGTGGCGCCCAGGCGCCGTTGCAGAACCTGCAGGTGCTGCCGAAGGATATGGCGCGCGCTGATGTGCAGGCGTTGATGCGCAACGTCGCGGCCTCGCTTGGTGTGCAGTGCAGCCACTGTCACGTTGGGTCTCCTGCCGACCGCGCGAAGGACGACAAGCCCGAGAAATTGATGGCGCGCAAGATGTTCCGGATGTCGATGGCGATCAACAGTGACCTGATGAAGGACATCGGCACGGTGCCCACGGATGGTTCACGTCGCGTGACCTGTTACACCTGTCACCGTGGCGCCCTCAAGGTGCCGAACGCACCGCCACCCGCCGGCGGCGGATTCTAGGATCAGGAAGAAAGCTCAGCCATGTCTGTGATGAGGAAAGCCATTCTGTGGGCATCAACCAATGCCTGGATGCGCGAAAACGCGATGCGCACCGGGTTTGTGAAGCGGTCGGTCAGAAAGTTCATGCCCGGGGAGCGGATCGAAGATGCCATCACGGCCGCGCAGGCGCTGAAGCCGTCCGGCCTGAACACGATCTTCACCCGTCTGGGCGAGAACATCACGCGCCTTGAGGAAGCCGATGAGGTGCGCGACCACTATCTCAGGGTCATCGACCTCATTCAGCAGGCCGGCATCGATGCGCAGATCTCGATCAAGCCGACCCAGCTCGGGTACGACCAGAACTTCGACGCGTGCGTCACGCACTGTCTGACCATCATCGACAAGTGTGACCAGACCGGCACGTTCTTCTGGATTGACATGGAAGGCTCGCCGTACGTGGAGGGCACGATCGCCCTGTTCAAGCGTCTTCGTCAGCGGACGCCGAACATCGGTATCGCGATTCAGGCCTACCTCTACCGCACCGAGAAGGACATCGAAGAGCTCGTGGCCCTGGGGTCGGCGATTCGCGTCGTCAAGGGCGCGTACCTTGAGCCTGCGGACGTCGCGTTCCCAGCCAAAGCCGACGTTGACGAGAACTACTACAAGATTTGCGAACGGCTGCTGCGCGACGACAACACAAAGCCAGGCGCGCTCACACATTTCGGCACCCACGACATCACGTTGCAGGAGCGCATCCTGAAGCTCATCTCCGAGCGCAAGGTCGCCTCCAGCCGCTACGAATTTGCGATGCTCTTCGGCATCCAGAGCGGCCGCCAGCAGGATCTGATCAAAATGGGCCAGCGCACGCGCTGCCTGATCAGCTACGGAGAATTCTGGTTCCCCTGGTACATGCGTCGTCTTGCCGAACGCCCAGCCAACGTCTGGTTTGTCGTCAAGAACATGTTTTCGAGATAGTCACAGCCGCAGCCACCGCTTCCACCACTTCTCATCCGGATCGGGTGGTGGCGGCGGCGTCTTGGGCGGCGGTGGAAGAATCTTGGGCTCCCCCAGGACTGTCGCGACCAGGGTGTCGAGTTCGACAATGGCCTGGGCGGCCTGTTCGGTGAGTTGCGCGCCCATGCCCTCCGCGGCGGTGCCCCATTGGTCGATGAGGCGGTCATAGGCCTTGTCGCGATCGAGGGTGTCGTAAAACGCAGCGGCCGCCAGCCAGTCTTGAAGGATCTGCTTCCGCTGAACCTTGCCGCCACCCAGCCCGACCGTGGATTCAGATTCCTGTTGGAACGTTTGCCAGGATCTGGCGACGACTGAGAGCTGCCCGGAATCGGTCAATGGTGATGCCGTGATCGCGGCGAGCGCCTGTTCAAATGACGCCCGATCAGCCGGATTGAGTGCGCGCCGCACGGGAATCGACAGTCGCTTGTAGCGCTCCATGAGCGCGGTGTCCTGCGAATACCCGCGCTCCACCCCGACGGTGCCTGCGTCCTGATGCAATTGATCGAGCGCCTTTCGTACGTGCACCGCGTTGCGCCGATACGACTTCAGGGCCTCCATGCTCCACACCATACCGGAACTCGGTCCGCCGGGAGCCGTCTATTACCGGACAGAGGAGCCTGCCCCATGTTTCGTGACCTGAAGCTCGGTATCCGCACGGCATTCCGTTCACCCGGCTACAGTGTGGTTGCCATTGTCACGATGGCTCTGGCCATCGGCGCGAATACGTTGCTTTTCAGCATCGCGAACCCGCTGGTCGTGCGACCCCTGCCGATAGGCGATCCCGACAGTCTTGGGTGGATTCGACAGACGAACGGGCCACTGGGGGTAACGATCGGCCGTACGTCGATGCCGGACTTTCGGGACTTCCGCGCGCACAGTCGATCCTTCACGTCACTGGCCGCTCGCGAGATGGGCGCAGGCACGTTGATCGGGCATGGGGACCCACGCCGTGTCACGCTGGCCCGAGTCACGGCGAATCTGCCGACCGTGTGGGGCTTGTCACCGGTGCGGGGGCGCCTGTTTCTCGAGGGTGAGGACAGCGTTGGGCGCGCGCCGGTCGGCGTGATGAGTCACCGATTCTGGCGCGAGGTGTTCAACGAGGACCCGACGGTGCTTGGACGCACGTTCTCGCTTGATGGCGAGACCCTCACTCTGGTCGGCGTGATGGATCCCAAGATCGAGTTTGGCAATCTGGTCGACATTGACCTGTGGGTGCCGCTGCCGATCGACCTGTCGCGCGCGCGTGATGAGCGCACACTCAGCCTGATGGGCACACTCGCGCCTGGTGTGACGGTGGCGGCTGCAGACGTGGAGATGAAGGCCTTGTCCGCACGACTCGCCCAGACGTATCCCGCCACCAATGCGGACTGGACGCTCACGGTGCTTCCGACCCGCGAGGCCATCACCGGCGGAGACACGTGGGTCATTCTTGGCCTGATGAGCGTGGTCGTGGTCTTCGTCTTGCTGATTGCCTGCGCGAGCCTGGCAAACCTCGCGCGTGCGCGGCTTGTGGGACGCAACCAGGATCTCGCGGTGCGGAAGTCCCTTGGCGCCACCCGGATGCAACTGATTCGTCCCCTCGTTGGCGAGAGCCTCGTGTTGGGTCTCGTGGGCGGCGCGGTTGGACTGCTCGTTGCGCTGGGAGGCCTGAAGTTCATCAACGCCATCGCCTTCGAGCCGTTTTTCAAGACGTTGGCGATTGATCAGTACGTTCTTGTGTTCAACCTTGGTCTCTCGATCATCACGCCCCTGCTGTTCAGTGTGTGGCCCGCACTCGGGCAGAGCCGTGGCGTCGCGTCCGACTCCCTGCGCGGAGGTCGCGTGAAGGGGAGCCGGGCCGGTCGCCGGAAGGGCAGTGTGCTCATCGTGTCGCAGGTGGCGATGGCGTTGTCGCTGCTCGTGGTGTCCGCGCTTGCTGTGCAGTCGATGTGGAACATCCGCAACACGCCGCTCGGCATGGACGTGAATCGCGTCCTGACGTTTTCGGTGGAACTCCCGGAAAACCGGTTTCCCGGTGATGCGGAGCGTGCCAGGTTCGCCCGGCGGATGACTGAGAGTCTCGAGACCATTCCTGGAGTGGACGCCGCCGCGCTGGCGAGTCATCTCCCGGTATTCAACGCCGAAGTTCAGCGCCGATTCACCGGCACCAACAACGACGGCATTCGCGAGGGCGAAGAGCCCTGGGCGGCGTGGTACGCCGTGTCGTCCAGGTTCTTCGAGACGACGGGAATTCCCATGGTGGCCGGCCGGTCCATCGAGGCAACCGATACGGCCGATCGCCAGGCGGTGGCCGTCATGAACCGTACGGCGGCCACGCGATACTTCACGGCGCCCGCGTCGGCAGTTGGACGCACCATTCAATTGACCGGCGGCAGCGCAGCGCCTCGGGCCGTCACGATCGTCGGCGTGGTGGAAGACACGAGAAACGACGACCTCACTGGTGTGAACCCTCAGATCTACGTGCCCTTCGAGCAGTCGCCGTCCTCGACGATCCGAGGCGTCCTGTCCGCTGGAGTGCCGGAGACACGCATCGCCGATGTCCGTCGCGTCGTCCGCGATCTCGATGCAACACTGGCGATCGCCGAGCCCAAGTCGCTCGCGCAGATTGTGAATGAAGACATGTCGAGCATGCGCATCATCAACGCGGTCTTTGTGTCGTTCGCCGGGCTTGCGCTGCTGCTCGCCGCCGCCGGACTCTACGGCGTCATCGCCTTCACCGTAGGTCAGCGTCACCAGGAGTTCGGCGTGCGGCTCGCGCTCGGCGCCGAGCCCGGCACCATCCGCTCGATGGTGCTCCGCGAGGGCCTCAAGGTCTCGGCCATCGGCGTCGTGATCGGCCTCGGTCTCGCGTGGGGCCTCGCCATCGCCTCGTCGTCGGCCATGTATGGGATCTCGCCGAACGACCCGCTCACGTACGTCGGAGTGACGGTGACGGTGGTGGTCATCGCGGTTCTCGCCGTCTGGATTCCCGCCACCCGCGCCATGCGCGTCGATCCCATCACCGCCCTCCGGGCTGATTGAGGAGGGTGTCGGAGCCCGGGGGCTGAAGCCCTCGGGCTCCATTGGCGTGTCCTGGATGGGTTACGCTCTCCTTGTTCCAAAAGGAGATCGCCCGTGTCGAAGGTTCTCTTGGCCGTCGTCTTGACCGTGTGTGTGGCCGGTGTGCATGTCACAGTCACCGCCCAGCGTGCAGGAGGAGCTGCCCAGCCACAGCCGTTCAAGGGCATGACCGCCGACGGCACGATTGAGCCCGGCCTGTTTCCCATCAAGGCCACCGGGGTGTCGACCCGGCCGGTCCGCGAGTCGGCGCAGCGCTTCCTGCAGACGCTCACCGAAGATCAACGGACGAAAACGACGTATGCGGTCGACGATGACGAGTGGCTGAAGTGGAACAACGTGCATCGGTACGCCCGCCAGGGCGTGACCTTCGCGGAAATGTCGGACGCGCAGCGCGAACGCGGGTTCGACCTGATGCGCGCAAGCCTCAGCGCGAAAGGCTTCGAGCGGTCGCGCGCCGTGATGAAGCTCAACGGCCACCTTGCCGACCTGCTGAACCGTCACGACGAGTACGGTGAATGGCTCTATCACCTGACGGTGATGGGCGCGCCGTCGGACACCGAGCCGTGGGGTTGGCAACTCGACGGCCACCACCTCATCGTCAACTACTTCGTGCTTGGCGATCAGGTGGTGATGACGCCGACGTTCATGGGGTCGGAACCAGTCACGGCGACGGAAGGTCGCTACGCCGGCACGTCGGTCATGCAGGACGAGCAGAACAAGGGCCTCGCCTTCATGCGCGCCCTGTCAGACGAACAGCGCGCCGCCGCAATCATCCAGGCGACCAAGACCGCGAACGTGCCGCTCGCACACGCGTTCAGGGACAACGTGGAGATGCCGTACGTTGGACTCCCCGGTGCGAGGCTGACGGTCGGACAACGGACGATGCTGATCGAGCTGATCGGCGAATACCTCGGCAACATGGCCGACGGTCACGCGAAGGTGCGGATGGAGGAAGTCCGGTCGCAACTCGATCGCACCCACTTCGCCTGGGCCGGCGGCATGGGCAACAACGATGTCTTCTACTACCGGATTCACAGTCCGGTGATCCTCATCGAGTTCGATCACCAGTCGCCCGTCGCGCTCCAGGGGACCCGTGGGGTGCCCACCCGCGCACACATTCACTCAGTGGTGCGCACCCCCAATGGCAATGACTACGGCAAAGACCTGCTGCGCCAGCACTACGAGAAGCACAAACACGACGTCGCACACGGGCACCGGTAACCGCACGTAGGGCGCGCTGGTCTTGAGCGCGCCAGCCCGGCGCACTGCAACCCAGTGCGCCCTACATGCCTGCACCCCGGCGCACTGCAACCCAGTGCGCCCTACATGCCCGCACCCCGGCGCACTGCAACCCAGTGCGCCCTACGTGTGTCCGTGCAGGCTACACTGGTAGTCATGGACGGCCATGGGATCGTGTTGTTCGACGGCACCTGCGCCTTTTGCGAGCGGGCGGTAATCTTCATCGCGACCCGCGATCCGCATGCGTACTTCCGCTTCGGCGCCTCACAATCACCGGAAGCCGCCGTGTTGCTCGCGCCGTACGGCCTCAGCCGCGAAACGACGCGCAGCATCATCCTCATTGAGGATGGGCAGGTCTACCTGCGCTCCACCGCATCACTCCGAATTGCGGCACGCCTGACGCCGCCCTGGTCGTGGGCGCGGGTGTTGTTGGTGATTCCGGCGCCGGTTCGTGACGCGGCCTACCGCGTCATCGCGGCCATCCGCCATCGCATCGCCGGCAAGTCGAACGCATGCGAGATTCCGCCACCGGAAATCCGCGCGCGCCTGATCAGCTGACGGCTGGTGTCTCGATCGGCTTCATCGACGACGCCCAGCGCGACAGGCCCTGTTGCACCGCGAGTGAAAACACGCAGTACGCGGCGAACCAGTAGAACCCGGGACCAAAGTCTGCGCGGAAGGTGAGAATCGGCGCCGGCGATCCGGGCGCCAGAGGGCCCTGACTCGCCTGCGCCGCGAGATAGGTGATGAACAGCGCTACCGCAAAGACGTCAGCCATCGACCACTTCGCGATCGCTTCCACGAGCTTCAACGTCCGTCGCCGCACCGCCGCTTCGCGATGTTGCACCGCCCACACCGCCATCACGGCCTTCGTGAACGGCACAACCACGCTGAACAGCAGAATCAGTGATGCCGCCACCCAACTGCCCACTTCATACAAGTGACGCACGGAGCCGACGATGCTGCGGGTCTGGTGGTAGACCTCGATCGCCGGTGCGTCCTTGAGTTGTTCGCCGAGCTGTTTGCCGAGGTTGCCTGCAAGGGCGCCGCGCAGGCCGCCTGGCTGCATGTCCATCAGGGGGAGCAGCATCGGATTGAGCAACGGCCGCAGCGCCTTCACCGCATCGTCGGACAAGCCCTCCTCGAGCAGTTGTGGCGCGAGTGAGGCGAGCCCCTCCGGAGACAACGTGCCGCGTACCGTGATGACCGGCAGGAACAGGCCGGGCAGCAGGACGAGCACGGAGAGCACGAGGCCTGCGATGGCGTAGCGGTTGACCATTGATTAGACCATCGAGTGAAGGCCGAACATGTTGCCTTCGGTGTCGGTCGCCAGCACGACGAACCCGTAGTCGCCAATCGACATCTTGTCGCGCACGACCTGTCCGCCCGCTCCGCCGACACGGCTGCCCTCGAGCCCGCAGTCGTCGCAGTTGAAATAGACCAGCACACTGTTGCCGCCCGACGGCATCCCGTCGAACTTCACGAGTGCGCCACCCGTGCCTGGTGACGTCATGTCAGCGGGGAAGGCCTCCATCTGCAGTTCCTGGGGGCCCAACGGGGACAACGTGCTTCCCAGCACCGTCTCGTAGAACGCCTTCGCGCGTGACATGTCCTGCACGTAAATCTCGAACCAGCCGACAGGATTTCGCTTCATGGTGCGGCGGATTATGCCACGTACTTCCGGGTCGCGGCGTGACGATGGTGGAACATCGGGCGGAGGGCGAGGGCGACCACCCAACCGAAGAGTGCATTCACAATCCGCCCTCCTGGCAACTCGAACGAGACGCGGTCGGTCAGGCGACACCGTCCGTCTTCGTCCGCGAATTCATGACGATGGACCCAGCGGGCAAAGGGACCACTGATCTGCTCGTCGACGAACAAGCGGTTGCGTTCGTACTCCGTGTGGGCCGCGATCCAGGTGATTGGCCCGATTCGCAGTTCAACCCTGGCACCGGCCCGAATGCCGCCGGTTCGGCTGATCACGGTCACTGGCGGGAAGGAGGGGGAGAGCAGTGTCAAGGCGTCCTCCCGCTCGTGGAACGCAAAGACAGAGTCGACTGGCGCCTCGAAGCGGCTGGATTTTACGAACGTTGGCAACAGGAAGGCCCCGACGGCGACTCTAGCACGGGGGCGAGGCCACGACCCGGTGATAACATCAATGGTTCACGCCCTGGGGGGCGTGTTGAGCCATATGTCCTTCGATCAGAACGATTTCCGCGGATTTAACGAGGGCTATGTCCTCGAGCTGTACGACGCCTATCGTCGCGACCCCTCGTCTGTGGATCACGCGACCCGAGACTTCTTCAAGCGGTGGACCCCTCCCCGAACTTCGGAACCCCGGCACTCGGGCACTGTGGAACCCCGGCACGCCGGAACTTCGGCAGTTCGATCTCTGGATCCCGACAAGGTCGTAGGTGCTGTCAACCTTGCACAGTCGATCCGCCGGTATGGCCACCTGGCCGCGCAGATCGATCCGCTGGGCAGCCGACCGCTGGGGGATCCCGCGCTTGAGCCGCAGACACATGGCGTGACGGAGGCGGATCTGCGCGCGATGCCTGCGTCGCTGATCCATGGCGATGTCGCGAGGGGTCTCGAGTCAATGTGGGATGTTGTGACCCGGCTCCGCGAGATCTACTGCGGCACGATCGGGTACGACATTGCGCACATTTTTGTGCCCGAGGAACGCAAGTGGCTGCGTGAGGTGGTGGAGTCGGGCCGGTTCCATCCTCCCGCCGATCCGATCGATCCCGTCGCGTTGTTGAATCGTCTTACCGAGGTTGAGGGGTTTGAGCGGTTCCTGCATCGCACGTTCCCCGGCAAGACCCGTTTTTCCATCGAAGGTCTCGACACACTTGTGCCGGTCCTTGACGAAGTTATTGCCGAGGCTGCGGAGGCCGGCATCCGGCGCGCGTTCATCGCGATGGCCCACCGTGGCCGGCTGAACGTCATGGCCCATGTGCTCGGCAAGCCGTATGAACAGATTCTCGCCGAGTTCAAGGACCCCGTGCGAAGCGCTCTTGAGAACGAAGGCGTGCAGTGGGCCGGCGACGTGAAGTACCACCTGGGTGCATCACGCGCGATTGAAGGTGGCGAAGAGGTGGACCTCATCGTCTCGATGCCGCCAAACCCGAGTCACCTCGAAGCGATCGATCCTGTGCTTGTGGGCATGGCCCGCGCGGCCGGCACCGACGCGAGCCGGCCCGGGGCACCGGTGTTTGATCCGGATGCGGTGCTCCCAGTGCTGATTCACGGCGACGCCGCCTTCCCGGGTCAGGGCGTGGTGGCCGAAACATTGAACCTGCACCGCCTTGAGGGATACACCACCGGCGGCACGATTCATATCATCGCCAACAACCAGATCGGTTTCACGACCACACCGGAAGATTCGTACAGCACGTTGTATGCGAGCGGCCTGGCGCGCGGCTTCAAAGTGCCGATTTTCCACGTCAACGCCGACGATCCTGAGGCGTGTGTGGCGGCGGCCCGCCTTGCGTTTGCGTATCGCGAGAAGTTCCGTCGCGATGCAATCATCGACCTCGTCGGCTATCGACGTCACGGGCACAATGAAGGCGACGAGCCGGCATTCACGCAGCCGGTGATGTACGCGAAGATCACCGCGCACCCCACGGTGCGAGAGTTATGGGCGCGCACCCTCGACGTACGCGGTGTGATGCCGTTGGCCACTGCCGCTGAACGGCTGCAGGCCGCGATGGGCGCGCTGCAGGCGAAGTACGACAGCCTCGACCCCGACAAACACTTCATTGAGCCAACGCCTGACATCGCGCCACCCGGATTGGCGGCGCAGACCCGGACGGCCGTGGCGCTCGATCGCCTTTCGGCCCTCAATACCGCGCTGCTCGCGGTGCCGGCGTCATTCACGGTGCATCGGAAACTCGAGCGCACACGCGACAGACGCCGGCAGGCCTTCGCGTCACCGAATGACCGTACGCTCGACTGGGCCGCCGCCGAAGAACTGGCCATGGCCTCCATCCTTGAAGACGGCACCCCGATCCGGCTCACCGGTGAAGACGTGGGCCGGGGCACCTTCAGCCATCGTCACGCGATGTTGTCCGATGCCAACACCGGCGACATGTGTGTGCCGTTGCAGCATCTGTCACAGGCGCGCGCAGCCTTCGAAATTCACAACAGTCCGCTCAGCGAAAATGCGGCGGTCGGGTTTGAATATGGCTACAACGTGCAGGCGCCGGAGCGTCTGGTCATCTGGGAAGCGCAGTACGGCGACTTCATCAACGGCGCGCAAACGATCCTGGACGAGTTTGTGTTGTCCGCGCGCGCCAAGTGGGGCCAGGAACCGTCGATGGTGTTCCTGCTCCCTCATGCGCATGAAGGGCAGGGGCCCGATCACGCTAGCGCACGGCCGGAGCGGTTCCTGCAACTGGCGGCCGACATCAACATGCGGGTGGTCAACTGCACGACAGCTGCGCAGTATTTCCACGTGCTTCGGCGTCAGGCGGCGCTCCTGCTCACTGATCCGCTCCCGCTGATTGTGTTGTCGCCGAAGAGCCTGCTGCGCCATCCGTTTGTGGCGTCCGCCCCCTCGGAT
>Ga0222714_10000184_pt1 | contig 74264 bp, 72 predicted proteins | sample C33_3DmetaG_FD_165048 | JGI IMG/M metagenome (GOLD analysis project Ga0222714, IMG submission 165048) | Estuarine water microbial communities from San Francisco Bay, California, United States - C33_3D | ecosystem: Environmental > Aquatic > Marine > Unclassified | place: USA: California...
CGGTGGATGTCTCACGGATTTTGGCAACCTGAGCCATTTCTTCGAGCAGGGCATCCTCCAGGACAAACCCCAGTTGCTCTCGAAGCATCTCTAATTTATTTTCGAACTTTAGCATTGGGATCGTAAGTTATAAAAAAATTCGCCCAAATGATTTTTGACAGGGCAAATAGATATGGCGACAGTACGATTGTAAAAAAGACCACCAATCCTATTTGGCTCCAGGCAGACAGCCACGAAAACCACAAATTGCAGGAGGTCCATATGGTTACAAAAAGAGCTACCCCAAGGGCATAAGAAACATACATGGCTCCGTAGTAAAATCCTGGCTCACGTTCGTATTGCAAATGACAAACTGGGCATTCTTCTTTGACATCGCCAAGATTTTTAAAATCATAGGGATGTGATACTAAAAATTGTCCTTCTTGGCATTGTGGACATTTCATTTTTGAAATGCTGTATAATTTCGATCCTTTTCCTATTATCATACAACAAAGTTAGGTAGTTCAGCCCAACGAAGCGTAACCAAAGTTACGTTTGTCAGCAAAACTGACAAAACGACATTTGAATGCAGCGTAATCCACTCAAATTGTCATAAAAGTGGACTTTTTTTGGCGTGGCACAATCATTGACTATTCCTAGTATCAAAATTTAAATTAAAATGGGAAAAATAATCGGAATCGACCTCGGAACAACCAATTCTTGTGTTTCGGTCATGGAAGGCAATGAACCAGTTGTGATTGCCAATGCAGAAGGAAAGCGCACTACGCCATCAGTAGTAGCTTTTGTAGAAGGTGGTGAGCGCAAAGTAGGAGATCCAGCCAAGCGTCAGGCCATCACCAACCCTACAAAGACGATTTCTTCTATCAAAAGATTTATGGGCTCTAGCTACGAAGAGTCTTCAAAAGAAGTTTCGCGCATGCCTTATGAAGTAGTAAAAGGAGATAACAATACGCCACGTGTCAAAATAGACGACAGATTATTCTCTCCTCAAGAAATTTCAGCAATGATTCTTCAAAAAATGAAGAAAACTGCCGAAGATTACTTGGGTCAGGAAGTAACAGAAGCGGTAGTTACCGTACCAGCATATTTTAATGATGCACAACGCCAAGCTACCAAAGAAGCAGGCGAAATCGCAGGTTTAACAATCAAGCGTATTATTAACGAGCCTACAGCTGCAGCGCTTGCCTATGGCCTAGATAAAAAAGGCGTTGATCAAAAAATCGTTGTTTTTGACTTTGGTGGCGGTACACACGATGTATCTGTTCTCGAACTTGGAGATGGCGTATTTGAAGTACTTTCTACTGATGGTGATACTCACTTAGGCGGAGACGATGTGGATGAGGCAATCATTTCTTGGTTGGCTGAAGAATTTAAGACTGAAGAAGGCTTAGATCTTCGCCAGGATCCAATGGCTTTACAGCGTTTGAAAGAAGCGGCAGAGAAAGCAAAAATTGAATTGTCTTCAACGACCAGTACAGAAATCAACTTGCCTTATATCATGCCTGTAAACGGCATTCCAAAGCACTTGGTGCGCACCTTACAACGTGCAAAATTTGAGCAATTGATTTCAAGTATTGTAGAACGTACCATAGCACCATGCCGATCTGCACTTCAAAACGCTGGTTTGCAACCCTCTGATATCGATGAGGTGATTTTGGTTGGTGGATCTACACGCATTCCTGTGATTCAAGAAGCAGTAGAGCGTTTCTTTGGTAAGGCGCCTTCTAAAGGTGTCAATCCTGATGAGGTTGTTGCCGTTGGGGCAGCAATCCAAGGAGGGGTGCTAACCGGTGAGGTCAAGGATGTGCTCCTTTTGGATGTCATTCCTTTGTCATTGGGTATTGAAACCATGGGTGGGGTATTCACAAAGTTAATTGATGCCAACACCACGATTCCGACTAAAAAATCGGAAATTTTCTCGACTGCCGCTGACAACCAACCTTCGGTAGAGATCCATGTTCTACAAGGTGAAAGATCCATGGCCAATGACAACAAAACCCTAGGTCGTTTCCAATTGACAGACATTCCACCAGCACAACGCGGTGTCCCACAAATAGAAGTGACTTTTGACATCGATGCCAATGGAATTATGAATATCTCAGCCAAAGACAAAGGAACTGGCAAGCAACAATCGATCAAAATTGAGGCTTCCAGCGGTTTGTCAGACGAAGAAATTCAGCGCATGAAAGCTGAGGCGGAAGCCAATGCTGATGCGGACAATAAGCGTCGCGAGGAGGCTGAGTTGGTCAATAAAGCTGATTCATTGATTTTCCAAACCGAACGTCAGTTAAAAGAATACGGCGATAAAATTCCTGCCGATAAAAAGCAACCTATTGAAGATGCACTCGCAGAATTGAAGAAGGAATTTGAAGCCAAAAACATGGCGAATTTGCAAGCTGCTATGGACAAACTCAACGAAGTTTTTAGTGCGGCCTCCCAAGATATGTACAATGCTTCGAATGATGCAAATGCAACAGCAGAGGCAGGAGCAGAACAGGGTGCTGGATCGCCTCAAGACGAAGTTACGGACGTTGATTTTGAAGAAGTCCAAGAGAAATAATAGCAATACATTTCAAACTATTAAAAAACACCTGTCAATTGATGGGTGTTTTTTTTATTTTTGTTCGTGCTTTACTCAAAATCATTTATCAATCGTGGGGCCACCGAATGGGTGGTTTTTGTGCATGGTGCCGGTGGCAGCTCGAGTATTTGGCACAAGCAACTCAAATCGTTTTGTGAGCGGCACAATGTATTGGTTTTAGATTTGCGCGGGCATGGCAAAAGTCAAAATTTCTTAGGAGAAAATCGAAAATACTCATTTGAATTGATTGCCTCGGATGTCATTGATTTAATTGAATCAAAAGGCATCGAAAACGCTCATTTTATCGGTGTATCATTGGGATCAATCGTTATTAAATCCCTGCGGGCAAAACGTCCAGATTTGGTAAAGAGTATGGTGTTTGCAGGAGCTGTGACTAAGTTGAATATTCGTTCTCGATTTATTTTAAGACTGGGTCGTGTGCTTTATAAGATTCTTCCTCAAATGACCCTCTATAAATTAATGGCTAATATCATGATGCCAAGGGCAAACCACAAAGAATCTCGAAATTTATTTATTCAAGAGGCTAAAAAGGTGGTTGATAAGGAATTTCAACGTTGGTTCAAATTAACAGGTCGGCTTACCGCTTATTTGACCAATATAAATTCACTCCCCGAGACTATCCCGACATTATATGTAATGGGTGAGCAAGATCATATGTTTTTGAATCCAGTACGCATTCTTATCAAAAACGACCAGGCATCACAGCTCAACGTGGTACCGGCCTGTGGTCATGTGGTCAATTACGAACAACCTGAGACATTTAATTTTGTAGCACTCGAGTTTATCTCAAAATATTCAAACAGATAGGCAGCTATTAACAATAGCTAGATTTTTGTTTATAAACAATCTCCAAAAACTTATGGCTATCGGCCAAATTTGAATTAAATTTGTACTCAATTTGCAGCGAAGGTTTCGCTCAAAGAAACTTGTAAATTGAAGCACCTATGCCTAAAGATCAATCGATCAAATCCGTTTTAATTATTGGTAGTGGCCCTATTGTTATTGGTCAAGCCTGTGAATTTGACTACTCTGGATCACAAGCAGCTCGTTCACTCAGAGAGGAAGGAATAGAAGTAACACTTATCAATTCCAATCCTGCTACGATCATGACAGACAAAGTTGTTGCTGACAATGTCTATTTGCAGCCGCTAGAACCAGAGAGTATTGTGAATATACTTAAAGCGCATCAAATCGATGCAGTGCTGCCAACCATGGGTGGGCAAACGGCGCTCAATCTTTGTATCCAGTGTGATGAAATGGGCATTTGGGAACAACACGGTGTGCGCATCATTGGCGTGGATATCAATGCCATTGAAATTACTGAAAATCGCGAGGCCTTTCGAGACCTAATGAATGAAATAGGAGTGCCAATGGCGCCCCAAAAAACAGCCAAATCCTTCCTAGAGGGCAAGGAAATTGCCCAAGAATTTGGTTTTCCGCTTTGTATCCGACCTTCCTATACCCTCGGCGGTTCAGGTGCGAGTATCTTGCACGAACCAAAAGAATTTGACAACTTACTAGAGCGCGGCCTACAGCTTTCCCCAATTCACGAAGTAATGATTGATAAGGCTTTGCTCGGATGGAAGGAATACGAATTGGAGCTTTTGAGAGATTCCAACGACAATGTTGTCATCATTTGTTCTATAGAGAACTTTGACCCGATGGGGATCCATACTGGAGATTCTATCACCGTGGCCCCCGCAATGACTCTTTCAGATACTACATTTCAAAAAATGCGCGATATGGCGATCAATATGATGCGCTCTATCGGAAATTTTGCAGGTGGTTGTAATGTGCAATTTGCAGTTTCTCCCGACGACAAAGAAGACATTATCGCCATTGAAATCAATCCACGTGTATCGAGATCCTCAGCGCTTGCCTCTAAGGCAACTGGTTATCCGATCGCTAAAATTGCTTCTAAACTGGCTATTGGTTATCATCTCAACGAGTTAGATAACCAAATCACCAAAACTACTTCAGCACTATTTGAGCCTACACTTGATTATGTCATAGTCAAGATACCTCGTTGGAACTTCAATAAATTTCCTGGAACCAACCGCCAATTAGGATTACAAATGAAATCAGTGGGCGAGGTGATGGGCATAGGAAGAAGTTTCCAAGAGGCCCTGCAAAAAGCTTGTCAGTCATTGGAAATCAATCGAAATGGCTTGGGTGCAGATGGAAAAGAACTCACCAACCAAAACGAAATCCTTCATTCACTTGAATTTGCGAGTTGGAACCGTTTATTCCACATTTACGATGCCATCAAATTGGGAATTCCATTCAAAACGATTGTCGAAAAAACCAAAATCGATATCTGGTTCCTCAAACAAATTGAGGAATTGATCAAATTGGAGCGCAAAATCGAGAAATTCCATCTCGAATCTCTTCCGGAAGAATTATTGTTCGAGGCCAAACAAAAGGGATATGCAGACAGGCAAATTGCACATCTTTTGCGCTGTATGGAATCTGAAGTTTCACAAAAGCGTAAAAACTTAGGTATCAAGCGGGTATACAAACTAGTGGATACTTGTGCTGCTGAATTTGAAGCACAAACACCATACTACTACTCAACCTTTGAATACGAAAATGAAAGTATTGTAAGTGACCGTCCAAAAGTAGTGGTATTGGGTTCGGGCCCAAATCGAATTGGTCAGGGTATAGAATTTGATTATTCATGTGTACATGGCGTCTTGGCTGCAAAGGAATGTGGCTACGAAACTATCATGATCAATTGCAATCCTGAAACGGTCTCCACCGACTTCGATACTGCCGACAAGCTTTACTTTGAACCAGTTTTTTGGGAACACATTTACGATATCATAGAACACGAAAAACCTGTGGGTGTGATTGTGCAGCTTGGAGGTCAGACGGCACTCAAGTTGGCAGAAAAATTACAGCGCTACGGAATTCCAATTCTTGGTACTTCCTATGAAGCCCTAGATTTGGCGGAAGATCGTGGGCGATTTTCTCAACTTTTAGAGAAAAATAATGTACCATTTCCTAAATATGGGGTGGTAGAAAGCGCAGAACAAGCCATTGAGCTCTCCGAAGAACTTGGTTTCCCACTATTGGTGCGCCCTTCATATGTGTTGGGAGGTCAAAAAATGAAAATCGTCATCAATAAAGAAGAACTTGAACACCACGTTGTCGATATCCTCAATGAGATGGGCAACAATCAAATTTTGCTTGATCATTTTCTCGGCGGGGCAATTGAAGCTGAAGCAGACGCCATTTGCGATGGTGAAAATGTCTACATCATTGGGATCATGCAACACATTGAGCCAGCCGGCATTCATTCGGGCGATTCTTTTGCCGTCTTACCTCCCTACAACCTCGGAGATTTTGTAATGACTCAAATCGAAGACATTACGCGTAAAATTGCCGTAGAATTGAGAACTGTTGGACTACTCAACATTCAATTTGCCATCAAAGATGATAAAGTATATGTCATAGAAGCCAATCCACGTGCCTCTCGAACTGTACCGTTCATTGCCAAGGCTTATGATGAGCCTTATGTGAATTATGCCACCAAGGTAATGCTCGGGCACAATAAAGTAACGGACTTTAATTTCCAACCGCGCAAAGAGGGTTATGCTATAAAAATTCCAGTTTTCTCTTATGAGAAATTCCCAGATGTAAAAAAAGAGTTGGGTCCTGAAATGAAATCAACTGGTGAGGCCATTCGTTTCATTAAAGATTTAAAAGATCCTTTTTTTACAAAAATCTATGCTGAGAGAAATATGCATCTTTCGCGCTAAGATTCAGGTTGCTGACTTAATTTAGGTGCTGGCTTTTCGTATATTTGTTCAATGCAGCGTCTAGATGATATTACCGCTCCAATTCAACAAGAATTGATTGATTTTGAAATCCATTTTCAAAATGCCATGCATGCCGATGTTGCATTACTCGATAAAGTAACTAGTTACATAGTCAAGAGAAAGGGCAAGCAAATGAGGCCCATGTTTGTCTTCTTGACAGCTAAAATGCTTGGCCAAATTAATTCCATAACTTTCGATGCAACTACCCTAGTTGAATTGCTGCACACCGCAACGCTTGTTCATGACGATGTTGTAGATGACGCTGCTGAACGACGGGGTTTTTTTTCAGTCAATGCGCTTTGGAAAAACAAGATTGCAGTTTTGGTTGGTGACTACATGCTTTCTCGCATTTTGCTGCTCTCCATTGAAAAACGCAACTTAGATTTGCTTCAAATTGTCGCGCGGGCTGTACAAGAAATGTCAGAAGGAGAGTTACTTCAGATAGAAAAAGCACGTCATCTCGATATTACCGAAGAGATATATTATGAAGTGATTCGAAAAAAGACAGCCTCCTTGATTGCCACCTGTTGTGAGGCTGGCGCATTGAGTGTTGGCGCACTAGATGAGTGCCCAACTATGCGCAAATTTGGTGAGCTAATTGGCTTGGCTTTTCAAATCAAAGATGATATTTTTGACTATGGAACAGGTGCGCATATTGGAAAGCCTACAGGTATTGATATCCGCGAACAAAAACTGACTTTGCCGCTCATTTATGCACTTCAAAACGCGAGCCCCACTATACAGAAAGAATTGCGCTACATCATCAAAAATGAATATGATGTGAGTGCTAAAGTTCAACGTGCAATTGAGTTAGTGTGGTCTTCAGGAGGGGTTCAATATGCACAGCAGCGCATGGAAGCCCTTGCCGAAGAAGCGCTGGGTATTTTGGAAAAATACCCCGCTTGTCAAGCAAAAGATTCGTTAAAAGGTTTGGTTACCTATACCATGAACCGAGAAAAATAAATCGATGAAAACAGCAGTATCAATAATTTTAATTCTTGGTCTCATTGGGGCGTCTTGCTCCACTGAGCCCAAAGCAAAAGTAAAAAAAGAAATTTCACGCCAAGATTTAGTTGAAATCAAAGACGGACACTACACCGAATGGTATCCTGAAAAAAAACAGATCAAGTATGAGGGCGAGTTGAATTCAAAAGGAAATCGCGAGGGCAAATGGAATTTCTATAGTCAAAGTGGTAATCTTTTGTCTTTTAGTTTTTACACAGACGGAAAAAAAAATGGCCATTGTATGGTTAAATACCCAAATGGTAAAATTCATTATTATGGTCAATATCGCAATGATCAAATGGTAGGCGAATGGGTAACTTACGATCAAAAAGGTCATAAAACTATAAAGCAATTCGATGAAGGATTAAAAGATGAGTAAAATCCCTCCACATATCGTTGATCAAATACTTCAGACAGCTCGAATAGAGGAGGTAATTGGAGAATTTGTGCAGCTCAAACGTGCAGGATCCAATCTCAAAGGCCTTAGCCCTTTTACCGATGAAAAGACCCCTTCATTTGTGGTGTCGCCAGCCAAACAAATTTTCAAGTGTTTCTCTACAGGAAAAGGAGGAAACGTGGCGAGTTTTCTGATGGAAAAAGAGCATTTTTCTTACCCAGAGGCGCTCAGGTGGTTAGCCACTCGCTACAATATTGAGGTACCTAAGGAAAGAGAGGCTACCGCCGAAGAACTTGCCGAACTCAATGAGCGAGAGAGTTATTTGATCATCAATGAGTTTGCAAAAAACACTTTTACAGAAATGCTCCTAGAGTCTGCAGAGGGCAAAGCCATTGGCCTGTCCTATTTTCAAGAACGGGGCTTTTCTCAAGCAACTATAGAAAAATTCCAATTAGGTTATTGTCTCAATACTGGCGCTGCTTTTTCAGATCTTGCTTTAGAAAAAGGATACAACAAGGCTTATTTAGAGAACGTTGGGCTCACCAAAACCAAGGAAGATCGGTATTTTGATTTTTTCAAGGGCCGTGTAATCTTTCCTATTCATAGCGTATCGGGAAGGGTACTTGGTTTTGGAGGACGTACACTACTCAATGATAAAAAAGTTGCTAAGTATTTTAATTCTCCAGAGAGTATCATTTACAACAAAAGTGAAATTCTCTATGGGCTTTATTTTGCGAAGGGCGATATCGTCAAATATGATGAATGTTTGTTGTGTGAAGGTTACACGGATGTGATCAGCATGCATCAGGCGGGTATCCAAAATGTGGTATCCTCCTCGGGCACCTCACTCACCAAGGAACAGGTAAAATTGGTAAGTCGCTACACCAAAAACCTCACTATACTCTACGACGGTGATGCTGCAGGTATCAAAGCGAGTTTCCGAGGCATTGATCTCATTTTAGAAGAAGGTCTCAATGTGAAGGTAGTTTTGTTTCCTGACGGCGAAGATCCAGATTCTTTCTCAAAATCTCGGTCTTTGGCCGAATTAACCAGTTATATTGCCGCACACAAACAGGATTTTATTTCATTCAAAGCGGGAGTCTTACTTGCCGAAGGAGCTAATGATCCAATTTTGCGCGCCGGACTCATTAAAGATATCGTTCAATCCGTTTCTTTGATCCCTGATCAAATTACACGTTCGGTTTATATCCAGCTCTTGTCGCAACAATTCGATATTGATCAGCAAATTGTGCAGGCTGAATTGATTCAATTGCGCAAATCAAATCTTACTAAGACCCTACCATCGACGGGTGCTGCGCCCATCAATATTCCAAAAGTTGAAAGAATTCAACCCCATCTGGCGAGTTCAGCTCAACATGCAACAGAAATATATGAAGCGGAACTCATTAGGGTTTTGATCAAATACGGTACTAGAAATATTATTTTTCAAGAAGCGGGTCAGTCCCAACAAGAATTGAGTGTCATTGAACTGATCGTAGAAGAATTGGATAAAGATCAACTTGAGTTATCCAATCCGCTTTATCGAGAAATTTATCAGATTTTTTCAAACGGTCTTAAAGAAGAAAACACGCTATACGAGGCCACCTATTTTCTAAGACATACCAACCAAGAAATCGTTGCATTCGTTGCAGATATCGAGGCTAATGATCAAGAACTAAGTCATAATTGGATTACCAAATATAAAATTCAAACTAAATCAGAAGCCGACGATCTTTACCAGACGATTGTGCAAATTATATACAGATTTAAATTGGCCTTTGTCGAAGAGCAAATCTCAAAAATTCGTACTGAAATCGAGCAGCAAAAGCTTGGTGAAGAAGATCTTTTACTCGCCCTTTCGGAATTGGTTAGTTTGGAAAAAGTAAAAATGCTGTTGTCCGAGCAAATCGGCATTACCCTCATACGTTAATATGCTGTCAACTACTTTGTTTTATATAGGTCCCTACAAAATTTGCTTTTGGAATCTTATATTTCTAATCTTAATTTTTCTAATTGCAGTCATTCTAAGACGTTTGGTGCATAGAGCATTGAAAGTATATGTGCGCAGTGTGAATTTACAATTAGAGGCAAAACAACTCGCAAGATTGCGCCTAGTGAGTCAAAGCGTTTACTTATTGGCTATTTATGTAGCTGTTCTGAGCCTGCGATATAACAATGGCCTTGTTACTTTTAAAGATTTTTTACAATTTAAATTACTAGAACTCGACTCGCTTCAGATTGACTTTGCCGATATTCTCATTGTCATCTCAGTGTTTTTTGGAGCTAAAATTGCGACGAATCTTACGCGGCTTTATTTTGCAAGAAGATTTAAAGGAAAATCCGATTTTGATGCCGGTACGGAATTCGTATATAACCAGCTGGCAAAATACGTCATTTACGTCACTTCTGTATTATTGTGCTTTAGGTTATTGGGCATTGATTTAATGATTTTGCTTACAAGTTCTGTCGGACTTTTAGTTGGATTGGGCCTAGGATTGCAAGATGTATTCAAGGACATGATAGCCGGAATTGTATTGCTCTTCGAAGGCAACTTGCGTGTTGGCGATATTGTGGAACTTGCCGATAAATCAAATAACAAGGGAACTGGCGTAATGGTTGCCAAGATTGTAAAAATCAATGTCAGGACAACGCAAATTCAAACCCGAGAAGGCAATGTATTGATCATTCCTAATACCCATCTTACCCAACAACTTATTGAGAATTGGAGTCATGGTTCTGAGCTAACGCGCTTTTCCATTGTGCTTACGGTGGCCTATGGTTCTGACTTAATACTCATAGAGCGATTGCTCAAACAAGCGGCCTTGGCACACCCAAAGGTGAAGAAGAGCGAACCAGTAGTGATGCGCTTGTCTGATTTTGGTGATTCTGGACTTTTATTGGAACTTATTTTTTGGGCAGATCAGAGCTGGGATATCAATAATTACAAGTCTGAAATTCGACTTGAAATAGATCGCCTGTTCAGGACATACAATGTGGAAATTCCATTCCCACAGAGGGTGCTGCATCAAGCTCCTTCGCGCAACTCGTAAAGATAGCGCCCAATACTGTTTTCAATACCCAAATAAAGGGCATCAGCGACCAATGCATGCCCAATAGATACTTCATCAAGCTGTACAAGTTCTTTCTTTAAAAAAGCCAAATTGTGTAGGTTAAGATCATGCCCAGCGTTGATCCCAAGGCCCAGTTTTTGTGCGTGACTTGCAGCTTTGATGTAAGGTGCGATGGCCATTTGGGCATTCTCGGCATAATGCGCAGCATAAGGTCCGGTATAAAGTTCGATGCGGTCTGCACCGATTTGTTTGGCGCTATCCAATCCCGACAGGTCTGTTTCCATAAATAGCGAAACCCGGACGCCGATTTTTTTAATTCTTTCAATAATTGGCTCAAGAAATTGCGCTTGTTTATAAAGGTCCCATCCTGCATTTGAGGTCAATACTCCCGGAGGGTCTGGTACAAGTGTAGCTTGGGCGGGTTTGAGCGCCTCAATGAGTTGAAGGTATCGTTCGTCTGGGTAGCCTTCGATATTGAATTCAGTGGTTACAACTTTTGACAAATCATAACAATCTTGAGTGGTAATATGGCGTTGGTCTGGGCGGGGATGAACTGTGATGCCTTGCGCACCATACCGTTCGGCATCAATAGCAAATTTTACCACATCAGGTGTTTGGCCACCACGAGCATTGCGTAGGGTTGCAATTTTATTGATATTAACGCTTAGTCTGGTCATGGCACAATAATTGATTGACAAAAGTACAAAACATTCAAGGAAATTAGTATTTTGCATCCACTATGCGCGCAGACTCCATACTCTCCGAACACATCCCGCCGCTCTTGCATTCAGATACCGGCGAGAAAGCTCTTTACTGGATGGATGAATTCCAAGTGAACCATTTACCTGTTCTCAAACATGGCAACTTTGTGGGGCTTGTATCAGAATCTGAATTACTCGATCAGTCTAGCCTTGAGCCAAGCCTCGATACCCTTTTTCAACACTTGCCAAGACCTTTTGCATTCAACGATGCTCATCTTTTTGATGTCTTGAGGCACTTTGCACGATTTAATTTAACGGTGCTGCCTGTTTTAAATCGGCAAGAACAGTTTTTAGGCGTCATCAGCTCCCAAGAATTGATACAATTATTGGCCCAAAATGTGGGTCATGAAGCGACTGGTGCTATTTTGGTTCTTGAAATGAATACCAATGACTATACCTTGGCCCAAATTGCTCAAATTGTAGAAAGTAACCAAGCTAAAATCCTCAATGTATTTATTTTGGAAATACCGGACAGCAACAAAATTCAAGTGAATTTGCGTATCAATCAGCAAAACCTAAATGCAATTATCCGTACCTTTGAACGCTATGATTATCAAGTACGCGCAAGTTTCAATACGGCCCAAGAGCCCAATGAACTGCAGGAGCGCTACAATGAGCTCATGCATTATTTGAGCATGTAATGAAACAAATTGCCATCTTTGCTAAAAAAATTGTCAAATCAGACTTCCTAGTGCTGCAAGAGCTGTTGCAGCGCGTCGAACAATACGGATACAAAGCGATTTTAGAAAAAGAACTCGCTTTGCAATTGCACAATAAGTTCCAATGGCCATTGACATCACCCACCTTCGAAAGTTATTTGGACCTTCAGGAGGGTTTTGATCTTTTGATCAGTGTAGGAGGGGATGGTACCTTTTTAAAAGCAGTATCCTTCATTCGAGACTCCAAGGTTCCTATCTTGGGAATCAACATTGGTCGCTTAGGCTTTCTGTCGAATTTATCGAAGAATCAAATTGATCAAACATTGGAACGCTTTGCGAGCGGTGCCTATGAATTTCAAAAAAGATCATTGCTAAGGGTTCATACCGAAAATGGCATTTTTGGAGATCAAAATTTTGCTCTGAATGAATTAACGCTCCAAAAAAAAGACACCTCCACTATGATTAAGGTGCACACATTCTTAGACGATAAATTTCTCAACACTTATTGGGCCGATGGCCTTATTGTTGGCACTCCTACGGGCTCAACTGCTTATAGTTTAAGTTGTGGAGGCCCAATTATTACACCTGGTTGCCAAGTACATATACTTACACCTATTGCACCACACAATCTCAATGTACGTCCTGTTGTTGTTCCAGATCACCTACCAATTACCTTAGAAGTAGAGGGCCGTGACCGCTCTTATTTACTTACCTTGGATGGCCATTCCAGACAAATCAAGCAAGGAGAAAAAGTAACTATTACAAAGGCCGAATTTATGATCAATGTTGTTAAATTTGAAGACAATAACTTTTTAGATACCATCCGAAACAAAATGTTGTGGGGTTCGGATACCCGCAACGAAATTTAAACATGAAAAAAATATTTATCACACTCCTCTTGGGCTTTGCAATTGAAGGGCAAGCACAAAACCTACAATTCAATACGCGTATAGATTCAGTGAGCTACCTTGCTGGTCAGAATATTGCACAGAGTATATTAAAAGATTTCCCGGAAGCCAATGTAGAATTACTTCTAGCCGGCTTGGCAGATGCCATGCAACAACGCCAAAGTCAGTTGACTGATTCTGCCAATCAGTGTGTGATGTCATATTTTCAAGAAAAAATGCAAGCCACTCAACAAGCCGAGCAAGCAATGAATGAAGAGCTGATGGCAATTCAAGATGAAGCCGGTAGAGTCAATAGAGAAAAAGGGGAAGCCTTTTTAATTGAAAATGCCAAGAGAAAAGAAATACAAGTTACGGCTAGTGGATTGCAATATGAAGTGCTTAAAAAAGGTCGAGGAGATAAGCCAAAAGAAAGTTCAACCGTTAGGGTGCATTACACCGGAACCAACATTGATGGCCAAGTATTTGATAGTTCTGTTGAGCGCAACGAACCTATCTCTTTTCCTTTAAATATGGTAATTCCAGGCTGGACTGAAGGGGTGCAACTGATGAGTATAGGCTCAAAATATCGTTTTTATATTCCGCAGCAATTGGCCTATGGACCTGCATCGCCAACCGAGCTCATCTTGCCATATTCTGTATTAATCTTCGAAGTTGAACTACTTGATATTGAAAAATAAACTATGAAAAATTCTATTATTACTGCCTTTTTAACACTCGTTTTAACTTCAAGCTTTGCACAAAATGCATCGTCGCTGGGCAATGGATTGTTTGCCAAATTTACCACTTCCAAAGGCGTGATTATTTGTCAACTCGAATACCAAAAAGTTCCTATGACCGTTGGAAATTTTGTTGGTCTAATTGAAGGAAATTTCAAAGTTGATAATGTGGTTGTTGACAAGCCATTCTACGACGGTTTGAAATTCCATAGAGTGATTGCAGATTTTATGATTCAAGGAGGTGATCCTTTGGGAAATGGCTCTGGAGATCCTGGCTACAAATTCTATGATGAAATTGACCCAACTTTAAAACACACAGGTCCAGGTATTTTATCAATGGCCAATTCAGGACCAAATACAAACGGGTCTCAATTTTTCATAACGCACAAAGAGACACCCTGGTTAGACGGCAAGCATACAGTTTTTGGTCATGTAGTGTTGGGTCAAGAGGTTGTAAATGCCATTGCCCAAAATGATGAAATGCAAAAAGTAGAAATTATTCGCCTAGGCGCAGAAGCAAAAAAATGGAATGCGCAAATTGCTTTTGATCAAGTATATCAGTCACTTAAAAACAAAGAAGCTGCTGACCAGGCCCAAATTGCCCGAATTGCAGGGCTATCTCAAGAAGAATACAAAGCTTTGATGCTAGAGGAGGTGAAATTACTTTATCCCAATGCAATTCAGAGCCCAACAGGATTGTTATACGTCATTTTAAATGAAGGTACAGGGGCCCAAGTTGAAGAAGGAAAGAAAGTGAGCTTGCACTATACTGGTACTTTGCGCAGGGGAGGTAAAAAGTTCGATTCTTCCAAAGACCGCAATATGCCACTCGAATTTGAATACAAAGTGCAACGCATGATCCCAGGATTCGAGGAGGGCATTACCTACATTAAAGAAGGAGGGAAGATATTATTGATCATTCCTTACTACAATGCTTATGGGCCACAAGGCAGACCAGGTGCAATTCCACCATACTCAGATTTGGTTTTTGAAATAGAACTACTCAGTGTGGGCGCTGCCGCTCATGATCATCCCCATGGAGACCATGATGGTCACGAGCATTAATTTAGCAATACTTTAGATGTTTGTTCTAGTCCCGAACCGGTCCGGAACTTAATCCAATAAATACCTTGAGGAATCCCTGATACATTCAGGGATTTTTCATTTGTTGTGGTGGCTAAACATTGCCCCAAGTGGTTGTAGAGAAATAGGGTGAATTCTTGAATGTCTGTTTCAATTTCAAGGTGGTTTTCTGCAGACTGTGTTTGTACATGAAATAGATTCATTTGCTGAATTTCTTCATTGATGCCGCCATCGATTTCAGCATAAGAAAATTTCAATTGATGAATCATCCAACCATCCATATTTTGATTGTTGCTATCGCTGACAAAGTGAAATCTGTAATACATCGTGTCGGTTGGCATATCCTTTAAAGGTAAAATCCAAACCCATTGAATGGCCGAATGTCGGTTGTTGAATTCACCTGAAAAGCCTTGGCTTCCATCAAATAAGGTGTCGAATGGCCCATAGAAGTTTTCTTTATGAACGGCAATATTTGAATTGTAATCATCTTCTATGGACAACCAATTTTGCCCATAATCATATGAGATTTCAATCTTACCTCCATCTTCATAGGCAGGCGTATGCATGCTGTGCTCAAAGGATAAAATGAAATTAAAAAAAGAGTGAGTATATACGGGCCAATGAATTTCAAAAGCATTGGAGGAATTGCTCGGATAGGGTACCAATGTATCTGTGATGAGCACTATCTCATTACTTTGTAGGGTGTTTTTTGTTGCTATGCCTTTTTGCCAAAGATCGTTGTTACTGAGCGTAAGGTAGCTACAACTTGAACTAAAATCGCAAGAATCCGCATCAATGATACCTATGAAAGGGTCAATTTGCCCCATCAAAAAGCTACCTTGCATCATCAAAAGTAGTAGTGAAGCTTGTTTAATTAGAGAAAACATATTGGATGATATTTGAACCCATTTGAAGTGCTTGTCTTCTTTTTTCGGGCGGGTCGTTATGTACTTGGGGGTCTTCCCAGCCATCAGATAAATCGGTTTGGTAGGTGTACAAACAGACAAGCCTGCCTTCGATCACAATTCCGAAGGCTTGTGGTGGTTTGGCATCGTGCTCGTGAATTTTTGGCAAACCATTTGGAAAGTGAAATCTTTGATTAAATATGGGATGTGTTGACGGGAGCTCTGTGAGGGTAGCTTCTGGAAATACTTTTTTTAATTCGGCCCGAACAAAGCCATCCATGCCATAGTTGTCGTCAATATGTAAGAACCCTCCAGCCAACAAATAAGTGCGTAAATTGAGTAATTCTGCTTTTGAAAAAACCACATTGCCATGCCCTGTCATGTGAATAAATGGGTAGTCGAAAAGATCAGGACTACCAACAGCCACATAGGGTACTTCTTTGGCAATATGCATTCCTAGTTCACTATTACAGAACTTAATCAAATTTGGAAGTGCAGTCGGATTGGCATAGTAATCGCCGCCTCCATTATACTTGAGTACAGCTAATTGGTAACTTTGTCCAAAAGCACAATGTTGAATCAAAGTCAAAATAAAAAAAAGGATCAGCTTTTTCACATTCGTCGTTTAAAGTAATAGATTTGATCGGAGCCAAAAGGATGTGATTTGTCTGGAATTCTATTCAGAACTGGGGCCTTCACACCTTCCTTAAAAGTTACATCACCTACCAAAACATAGGCTTCATCCCAAACATTGTCTACAATAAAATATTGGAGTGTCCTGCTTCCACCTTCAACCATCACCGAATGGATGCCTCGTTTGTGTAGTTCTTCTAGAATGTTTTTGGTATTGGTTTCTGCTATTTTTATCCATTCGACACTATCATTTTTATCGTTTTTCAATCGATTAAAAATGAGGGTAGGGGCGTCTTTAGAAAACAAACTGATGTCGTTTTGAACCTGAAGTTGGCTGTCAATAAGTATTCGAATTGGGTTTTTACCACTGACATCACGAACCGTCAAAGAAGGATTGTCATTGATTGCCGTATGCTTTCCAACTAAGATACTCATTTCTTGGCTGCGCCAATGGTGCACAAGCGCTTTGGATTCTTCAGAGCTTATCCAATGAATGCCTTTTTGGTCTTTGGTACGCAAGCGATCCAAAAAACCGTCTTTGGTTTGTGCCCACTTTAAAATGACATAGGGCCGTTGTTTTTGATGGTAACAAAAAAAACGTTTGTTGAGCTGTTGTGCCTCGTTCTCCAATAATCCAATTTCTACAGCAATTCCCGCTTTTTTCAATCGTTCTATACCCTTGCCTGCTACTTTTGGATTTGGATCTAGACAAGCCACCACAACTTTAGATACTTTTTTATCAATCAATAAATTGCTACACGGTGGAGTTTTTCCAAAATGAGCACAGGGTTCGAGACTTACATAAACGGTAGCTCCGATCAACTCATTTTGATCTTTGACGGATTGTATGGCTACGACCTCGGCATGCGGCCCGCCAAATAAAGCGTGGTAGCCTTCGCCAATGATGGTGTCATTTTTAACAATTACACACCCTACCATAGGGTTTGGTGCAACCTCACTTTGCCCAAGGGAGGCAAGATCTAGGCAGCGTTGCATGTATTGCTGAGAATTCATTAACTCAAAGGTATCGATTTTAAAGCGGATGAACCCAACGAAAAGTCAAATTGATGCGCGCATCAATTTGATGACGCAACTTGGGTAATTGGTGTTTGTAATGATGCTGCAGTGCGCCGTGCATGTGCAAAAGACTACCATTTTCTAGCGTGATTTTAATTTTATCTCCCGAAGCCATATGTTTGAGTTCGAAGGGCCTTGCTGCACCTAAGCTCAAGGAGGCAATGCTTGGATTCTTTCCTAAGGATTTTTCATTGTCTGCGTGCCAACCATTAGAATCTAGCTGGTCACGGTAAAAATTAACCAAAACTGCGTTGTAAGGGCTTTGTGTATAGGTACTTACCCTTTGTAGTAACTCGAGTAGAAAAGGTGGAAATTCTTGAACTTCCAAGGCCTGCCCACTATAACCATATGAAACTCCATCAAGAGCGAAGTAGGCCTCAAGCCTAGGGACATTTATTTTTTTTCCAAACATGATAATTTGATGCTGCCTCCAAAACGACCAATTTTGAATTTGATCAAATAAAGATTTTGCTTCGCTTTCATCCATGAAATTTGGATAGTAGTGTACTAAACCATCTTGATGAACGATTTCAATATGTTGATCATTGTGTACCATTGGTTTTTTCAAACAATTGATACTTGGTCATTGTTCTTAAGAGTTTTTTCTTAATTTCAAACCCGAACTAAACCTATTATTGCAAATTACTTGAAAACAACTATATGCTTCTTACTATTTTACTTCTGATTTTTACCGTGGTCGTTGCACCTCTTATTTGCTTGAACTTTGGATACACACCTACTGATATGCAATACGATATCCTGAGTCAGATGGCCTGGCCCGTTGGAATCGTCATTGCCTATTGCTTTATCGTGGGCGAACTTTCTCGAAATAATTCACAAGTAGACAAACTTTGGAGTATTGTTCCAATTTATTATGTGTGGCACATGACTTTGTTGGCTCCAGAAATTTCTCACCGCATGCTGCTCATGGCAGCGCTTGTTACCCTTTGGGGTGCAAGGCTTACTTTTAATTTTGCACGTCGAGGAGCCTATACCCTTAAATTTTGGGCTGGGGAAGAAGATTACCGCTGGGAAGCTTTGCGCCAACGCCCGGGTTTTAATAATAAATTTATCTGGGGATTATTTAATCTTTTCTTTATTTCAGCCTATCAAAATGTGTTGATTTTTTCTTTCACCGTGCCCATTCTTGCGACGGTATCTCAAAAAAAGGATTCCGGCCTTAATTACATAGATTATATTTTGGCTGTCTTGTTCTTGTTGGCGATCGTCATAGAATTTATTGCCGATCAACAGCAATATGACTTTCAGACTGAAAAACACCGCCGTATCAAGGCCGGTGAACCACTTGGTGAATATGAATTGGGCTTTGTATCTAAAGGACTTTGGGCAATAGTGCGCCATCCAAACTATGCAATGGAACAATCGATTTGGGTAATTTTCTACTTATTTAGTGTCAATGCTACTGGGCAATGGATCAATTGGACCATAGGTGGATGTATCTTGTTGATTATCTTATTCAAAGGAAGTTCAGATTTCTCAGAAGAACTATCTGCAAATAAATATCCGGCCTATAAAGATTATCAAAAACGCGTTCCACGTTTTATTCCATGGTTTAAATAAGTCCAAACTGCTCAAAATGATGCGCAAAATGTTTATTGTGGAGGCGTTGCCATTGGCTATAATTGAGTTGGCCATAGGCTGGGTGTAGCGCTTTCTGATTGGGATGATTTTCATAATGCTCCAAAAAGGATAGGAATGCATCTGTGAATTCATCAATTGCGGTTTCTAGTTCGTCGTTGCGCAGGGGAGTGGAAGGGGAGGCAAAAGATACTTGGATATCTTTGGCCATTGGTTTATCGGTATCTAGCCATGCTTGCATGCGTTCGATGCGATCTTCTGCTACTTCTAACTTGTAATCACCTAAGCCTATTGACATATACAAGCAATCGGTAAGATGCTCTACCATTCGTTGCGACGACATTTGACCCCAATTTGCCACTGTTTCTGTTTTGAGCTTGGAGAGCCCTGCCAACATAAACTCTAGATCGAGTTGAAAGGTGGTGATCATTATTTTTTACCGATGATTATTTGAAGGGAGTGTGGTACAACGCAGACATTTAATTCGCCTGAGGTTGTCAATGGCTCACCATCGTAATGGGCCTGGCCATTAGGTATTGTTATTTTCGCCTTTTTAAATGAAATAACTTCAGCGTAGGTCGATTGATCTGATTTTCCAGTAAAAAACTGATAAATCATTTTGGGTATGCTTAAAAATTTGAATGGTTTAAGCAGAAAAAGTTCAATTTTTCCGTCTGTTGCATCTGATTTCGGGGAAACTTTGAATCCATTTCCAAATTCAGAAGTATTGGCAATTGTACACAGTACAACAGGCATTTTTTTTATTTGACCATTGGTATCAATTGAAATATTCATAGGATTGTAGCGAAATATTTCTTTGATCGCGTGTTTGATATAGGTTAAAAAACCTCGTTTTCGGTCATCATTAAATTTTTTTGCAATAACTGCATCCAATCCATAACCGCCAACACCAATAAAAGGCCTATCATTCACCAAAACGGTGTCCATGGTAATTTGGTTATTTCGATTTATGGTTTGAATGGCTTTTTGGATGTTTCTCGGAATTGACATATGCCGTGCCAAACCATTTCCAGATCCAATAGGAATAACTGCAAGACTTGTTTTGGTATTGATTAAGCTAATACCCACTTCATGCACCGAGCCGTCGCCACCAACAGCGCAAACAACGTCTATTGCTAAATTAACAGCTTCTTTGGCAATTTCAATGGCATGCCCTTTGTATTTGGTATAGCGAATTTCAAAATTGAAAGTGTCCTTATCTAGGTAACGATTGATTAAGGTTGGAATGTCGTCTTTTCGACGCACGCCTGAAATTGGATTAATTATAAACCAAATGCGTTTTTTAATTCCTTTAGACACTCTTAACACTTTATCTCAAAGTTAAACAATATTTAGCTATGTAGTTCAAAGTTTTGATCAATGAAAGTAATTGCATGGATCTTTTGACTTATTTTTATGTACAAATATGATGCCATGAAGAAAAAAGAAATTAAGGATCCAATTCAAGCCAATCGATTGCAACTCATTGATCTTTTACTTCATAAATCTTCGCTCAAACAAGACATTGCAGATGACTTAGAAAAGGTGTTTGACCAACTTAGAACACTTATAGATCTTGAGTTTAAAGCAATAAAAGAGGTCGTTACTGATGAGCGTGTTCGTTTGTATATCAAGGACCGCGGTGACCACGAATTTCATGTTTACATCGGTAGTGATGTGCTGGTTTTTAATCTACATCACAATGTTTTTCGTTTGCCCGATTCAAACCCGCTTTGGGGAACAGCCTATTTTAAGTCTAATGAAAACAATGGCTATTTTGGCACGATACATATCTATAATTTCTTGGCCGAATCGATGCAACAAAATCGACTTGATGACATGGGAAATCTGATTGCAAGGATTTTTGTCAATCATGAACGCCACTTTTTTATTGAGGGTAAAGGTTCTTTAGGTCACACCTTTAATGATCCCCAAAACATGTTGTTGTCCGAACAACTTTTGCAATTAATTGCACAAATGGCGTTTGCCTATGCGCTTCAATTTGATTTGTACATACCTCCATTCGAATATATGGATGATATAAGCGTTGGTCAAATCTTTATGATGGGTGAGCAACTAAAACTAAAAACGGCTAAAAGACTGGGATTTAAAATGAGTTCCGACGACACAGAAATTTCTTAAAAATTTCTTCTAGACCCTTGCGCTTCAATAATTTCATAGTATATTTGCAATCCCAAATTTTGGGGTTTTGAATTATTGGCCCATTCGTCTAGTGGTTAGGACGCAAGGTTTTCATCCTTGAAACAGGAGTTCGATTCTCCTATGGGCTGCAAATTTTTTGGCCCATTCGTCTAGTGGTCAGGACGCAAGGTTTTCATCCTTGAAACAGGAGTTCGATTCTCCTATGGGCTGCATTATTAAAAATTAATAAATAGTTATGGCAAATCATAAATCGTCAATTAAACGCATTCGTTCAAATGAATCTAAGCGTGTATTAAACAAATATCAACACAAAACAACGCGTAATGCTTTGAGAAAATTGCGTGCATCAAAAGATCGCAAAGAGGCAGAAGGTATGCTACCCATTGTTGTTGCTATGTTAGATAAATTGGCAAAACGTAATATTATTCACAAGAACAAAGCTGCTAATCTTAAATCTGGTTTACAATTACACGTAAACGCACTTTAGTTAACAGTTTTTTATATTCTTTTCTTTAAGGGCTTCCCTCTTTAGGGTAGCCCTTATTTTTTGTAAGTTTGCACAATGCGTTACCTCATATTGGTATTGGTTATTACTTGCTTAAAGCATACTAGCACTGCGCAAAATATTTTTATTCCAGACACACTTAAAGCAAGTGATCGTGCCTTGGGAAATAAAGATTCATTATTGCAATTTATGCAAGGTTTTGGTGCTGCTTTTTTTATTGATCCCAATAAAGAATTTCCAACTACGTGGGCGCTTTTTAGGCCCGGAATGTTCCCATTGAGCCAAACAAATTATTCTCAAAAAAAATTACTTTTTAGTGCCTTGCCCCATTTGGGTTTTGCTTATGGTTTTGGTGGGCAAGGATCTCAAAGACTTCGACTTGATTATGAACAACAGTTTTCGAATCAGACCTTGATCAACATGCGCTATGACCATTATAAGAGTAATGGTTTTATTCGATCAAGTGAGCTGCAATTCAGTTCGTTTGATTTTCAAATTTTTCATTCGAGCAAACGGTTTAAATTGTTAGGTGACTTTTCAAATATATCAAATTATAGACAGTGGTCTGGTGGTATAGCAACATGGTCTAGTCTTCAAGCTGGAAATGCCCAATTATTACCCGTAGAAAAGAATCAGGTATTTTCTGAGCAAAATGCCTACAAGGGAGAATTAAATGGTGCGCTGTTATTAGGCCAAGATAGTATTAAGGGATTTAGACTCACCACTAGGCATTATTTTGATAGCAGATTGCGTAAATACAATGAAACCGATTCATTGGAATTATTTTATAGCCAACTCTACCTCAATAATGATTCTTGTCGGGATCGTTTTGCTACTTCGATATTAAATAATGAGCTTGGTTTGGGATTTCAAAGCAAAAGAGCAAATTGGAATTCAGCTTTACAAATAAGAAAAATGAGTTGGCAAGATACACAATTCCAATATGATACCACAGAATTGAATTTGGTTAACGGATTTGATATAAGTTTTAATAATTTGAAAATTAAACACCAGAATCAGCTCAACTTGCTTGGCGGATCTAATGGCTATACTGCTGATATTTTATTTATGTTAAACCTTCCTTTCGGCAAGCTCAAAGCCCTTCATCAGATGAGAAATGCGTGGCCAATGTTGATGCAGAGGACTTATATGAGTAATCTTACTAATTATCAACAAACACAGCCCAATCGAGAGCAAACTAATTTAGTAAAATTCAACTTTCTTTATGGAAAAGAAAAGTTGAATGGAACCTTTCAACTCACATTGATGAGTGCAAAAAGTATTTACCGATTTTCGAATAGTACGATGAACTGGGTATTGGAGGGGCCTCAACGCGCTTTTGAGTCAGGCCTGGATATAAGTTATAAAATAAAATCTTTGCGCTTCACTGCAACTCAATTGTATAGCCATTGGAAAAGAGATGATCAATTTGTTCTGCCTCCATTGCGAAGCACTTTAGCTCTTCAATTTTCTGGCGGAGTTTTTAAAAATAGAGCCTTAAACGTGCTTTGCTCAGCCAAATTAAGCGCATTATATGGTGCTGAAGTTCGACGAATAAATTATCTGCCTTATATTGGAAGCATTGACTGGCAAGTTTATCAGAATCCGGCAATTGATCCTGTTAATCTTATTTTGAATGCACAATTTGATCTTGCTCTTGAAGTTAAAACCTTTAGATTCTTTCTTCAAGCTTGCAACTTACTTTCAACTTTAGATTACACTTCAAGCCTTTATAAAGCAGTGCCTTTTGCTAGTTTTCAGTTGCGCTTTGGGCTCACCTGGGATTTTTGGAATTAACCGAGTACTTCGGCCATTTTGGCGCCAATTTGCGCTGGTGAATCAACTACGTAAATACCACACTCGCGCATAATACGTTTTTTTGCTTCGGCAGTATCCTCAGCCCCCCCCACAATAGCACCAGCATGGCCCATTGTTCTTCCTTTAGGAGCGGTTTCTCCTGCTATAAATCCAACAACAGGTTTACTTCCATATTCTTTAACCCATCTTGCAGCCTTGGCTTCTAAATTACCGCCGATTTCACCTATCATAACAATACCATGAGTTTCAGGATCATTCATAAGAAGTTCAATGGCTTCAAGCGTAGTGGTTCCAATAATTGGGTCGCCGCCAATGCCAATTGCCGTTGTAATGCCTAAACCTGCTTTGGCAACTTGGTCTGCTGCTTCGTAGGTTAAGGTTCCTGACTTTGAAACAATGCCAATTTTTCCTTTTTTAAATACAAATCCTGGCATGATTCCAACCTTTGATTCATCTGCTGTGATAATTCCAGGACAATTTGGACCAACGAGACGCGTGTCGTAGGCTTTGATATATTCTTTGGCTTTCACCATGTCGTTAACGGGAATTCCTTCAGTAATGCAAACAATTACTTTGATTCCAGCTTGAGCCGCTTCCATAATAGCATCGGCAGCAAAAGCAGGTGGAACAAATATAATAGAAGTATCAGCACCAGTATTGTTAACTGCATCAACTACTGTATTGAATACAGGTCGATCAAGGTGGGTTGTACCACCTTTACCAGGCGTAACTCCACCTACAATATTGGTTCCAAATTCAATCATTTGGCTTGCATGAAAGGTTCCTTCGCTTCCCGTGAAGCCTTGAACGATTACTTTGGAGTTTTTATTAACCAATACACTCATATTTATTGAAATTTTTGCGAGACAAAAATAACCAATTATTTGGCATCAATGACCTTCAATTGAAATGAAAGAATTTTATCTTTGCCAACTTTCCCATTGCCTTGTTGTCCGTAGGCTAATTGAGGCGGTATTATACAACTTATTGTACTACCAATAGGTAATGCGAACAAGGCCTCTTGCCAACCCTTTATAGTAGCGTTAAGTTTTAATCCGATTGGCTTGGGATTATTTTCAATTATCGTACCATCTAAAAGTCTAAGTGAATAACGGACCCAAATACTATCTTGAATCTGTATTAATCGACCAGAACCAAGTGAGTCAACCTTTAAATAAAGACCACTTCCAGTGGGCTTAAGTCCTAGGTTGTTTTTTTTGTTATATTTTTTAATCTGCTCATCGAACCCATGAAGTTCATCATCCTTATAACCACATGAAGTGATGCACCCCATCAAAAGAAATAAAAATATAAGTTTTCTCATGGTTTTTCTAAAACGGCTAGGTAATTTTCATCAATATTAAATACTCTTCGGCATTTAAAGCCACATGCCGTCGCGTGCTTGTGTAAGGTATCGTAATCTACATACAGCCATTGAAATTCAGGCCCAATTATTTTATTATATTTCATTACAAATTTAAAATCACCATAGTAAGATCCATTTAGGTCCATCCAGTAGCTACCATCATTTTCTTCATACAAATACTTGACATCAGTTGAGTCGGCAATAAATCGCCCACCAGGCTTTAATAAATTATAAATTTTTTCAAGGAAAAAATTCAGGTTCTCTAAGTCTTTAGCCAATCCAAGGCCATTCATAAGCGATAACACCGTGTCAAAGGAGGCGCTTTGCTCTAGATGATAAACATCAATTTGCTGTGCGTCGATATTATTTTTTCTCATATATGCGACTGCACCTGGTGATATATCTATTGCTTTTATTTTCAAGCCTCTTTCTTGAAGTGCAATGCTATGAACTCCAGCTCCAGCACCAATATCTAATATTAGACCTTTACACAGGTCTAGAGCAACAAGTTCGAGCTCAGGCATTTGATCTTCACTTCTAAAAAGTACTTCGATAGGTATAATGTCGTCATCACAAAGATCTGAGCTAACAATAATGTCAAAAGGCTTCTTTTTTGCGGCAAAATCTAGAATGGCTTGCCCAATCGGATCAACCGTTTGGTGTAAATTTTTAGTAGTCATATTCGTTGTAATCGCTGAGGTCGTCATCAGAGTAGTCATCCTCAAAATCATTGAATCCAAATTCATCTTCATCGGATTCATTAGTATTTAGTTGTTGGTCGCTAGCGAATAGGTTTTCATCGAACATAGACTTTGTTGCCTCTTGTGGTGCTGTTCCAATCGCCAAACTCATAATAGGAGCCTCGGGAGCCTCTTTTTGATAAGCAATAAGTTCGATTAGAAAAATCCACATACGCATAAAGTCGTAAACCAAAATAAATTTTTGGTCGGGTTCGGCTAAAAACTCTTTGATCTTGGCATTTTTCATGACATTAGCAGCTTGCTCTTCGCTTTGCTCTTCAAAGGCCATGTCTATTAACGAAAGTTCATGGCCTTTATCCCATGAATCATTGGAGACATAAAAACTAGCCATTTGATCCCCGTTGAAGGAGAATGCTTTCATGATGGCGTGAAAGAAAGACTCAAAATCAGCTTCACTCGAGATTATTATATCTCTAAATACTTCGTCTTTTGAATCACTATCGAGTAAAACCCGAAATTTTAAACCAGGCATGATTTAGAATTTGTAACAAAGATACTTAATTATTCAGCCCTATTAGGCGCATTATAAACTTTTAACCCAAGGGAAGAAGCAAAACGCAGCATTTCATTTAAAGCCTCTTGATAATCATTTGCAATATGCCCTTCTAGAATCGCATCTTTAATATGGCTTTTTATCTGTCCAATTTCTGCACAAGGACCAATATTAAATGTTTCCATGATGAGTTGGCCACTTATTGGGGGTTGAAAATTTCGAACGCGATCTTTCTCTTCTACTTTTTTAAGTTTTTCTGCTACGAGTTCAAAATTCTGTTTATATCGCTTTACCTTAAATTCATTTTTACTTGTAATATCCGCATTACACAATAACATGAGATCATCAATATCGTCGCCGGCCTCGTGCAATAATCGTCTAATTGCTGCATCTGTAACTGAACCTTTTACCAACGCTATAGGACGTAAATGCAATCGCACCAATTTTTGAACATATTTTAACTTTTGATCCAAAGGCAATCTTAATCGCTTAAAGATTTTTGGTGCCATCTTTGCCCCTAATTCTTCGTGTCCATGAAAAGTCCAGCCGATTTGTGGATCAAATCTTTTTGTCGAGGGTTTTGCAATATCATGTAAAAGAGCTGCCCAACGCAACCAAAGATTTTGTGAATTTTTAGCCACATTATCTAAAACTTCTAATGTATGATAAAAATTATCCTTGTGTGCTAGACCATTTCTATTTTCAATTCCATGAAGCGCAGTCAATTCAGGAAAAAATTCATCTAAAAGCCCCGTTACTTGCATTAATCTAAACCCGCGAGAGGGATTTGGTGATAAAATAATTTTATTTAATTCTTCTGTGATTCGTTCTTGAGACAAAATTTGAAGTCTTTTTGCATTGGTTTTCATGGCTTCTAAACACTCAATGCTGATTTCAAATTGTAAACGATTAGAAAAACGAATAGCGCGTAACATGCGCAATGGATCGTCATTGAAGGTAATAGATGGCTTGTTTGGCGTTCTAATTAGCCCCTTAGATAAATCTCCTTGTCCGTTGAATGGGTCAATGAGCTCACCAAAGGATTCTTCTCGAAGACTTATGGCCATTGAATTGATGGTGAAATCGCGTCTATTTTGATCATCTTGAAGCGTGCCAGATGTAGTTTGTGGATTGCGAGAATTTGGCACATAAGATTCCTTTCTGGCACCTACAAATTCAACATCTAAATCTTTGTACTTAAAATGCGCAGTACCATAATTTTTAAAAATAGAGACCTTTTTTACACGAAGAATTTTAGCAGCAGCGGTTGCTAGTGCTGGCCCATCTCCAATTACTAAAATGTCTATATCCTTACTCGGATTATCGAGCAATAAATCTCTCACCCAACCACCAACAACATAAACATCAAGTAGATTTTGTGTTGCGTATTGAGACAATACTTTAAAAACTGGGTGTTTTAAATGGTCTGCGTAAGAAACATTCATGTAAAGCAAAGTTAAGCGTAATACATGAATTCTTGTCTTTAATGACTATAATTCGTCTTCTTCGTCCTCATCGAAGAAATCGTCTTCATCAGGTTTTTTATATTTCAATAATTCATCGTCGAGGTCATCGAGATCATCATCGTCATAAAAGCGATTGTTTTTCCCGCTTTTCTTGTAAGCATCCATTTTAGGTTTCTTGTTGCGGTTGTCCTCATCGATTTTGCGATCTTTTTCTTTTGCCTTTTTTCTTGGCTCAGTTTTGGGTAATAAAAATTCTGTAGACGATTGAGAGGCGCCTGAATATGGTTCATCCGACTCTCTTGATGAATGGATTGGTTCATTTGCCCTTTTCATTGAGTCGTTTTGACGCGGGGCAAATGGTTTAGTTGTTGATCGGTTGTCGGTGCGTTGTTCAGCTTCTTTTACGGCTAAAGCTCTGCCATTGATTACATGACCATCTAATGCCTCAATGGCCTGAATGGCCTCCTGGTCATTGTCCATTTCTACAAAAGCAAATCCTCTAGGTTTTCCTGTTTCCCTATCTGTAGCAACAGTGGCTTTATTTACTTTGCCATACTTTTCAAAAAGTTGACGCAACTCTAAATTGCTTACGCCAAAATCGAGTTTAGCAACAAAAATACTTGTCATAATTTAATTTAAACAACACTGACTTTAATGAATACTATCAAATTCTTTGACCGAATTTATAATAAAATTGCAAAAGTCATTCTATTTTGGATAAAAATATTCAATATACATGTAGTTTGCAAACGCAATAAGGGGCTCAAAATGCTTATATTTGTGCTATGCGTTTATTGCGTCAAATATCTCATGATCATTTTAAGGTTTGTTTACACCAATACAATGATAAATATCTTCTTTCTATTGTTCTCGACGACTATGAACAGCATTTCAAAGTTCCAACATCTGAGATATCTAATTTAGATCAGCTTGAAAAGAATCTAGATGCAGCTTTTTATACCGCTTGCTTAAAAGATTTTGTAAATATGCGCTCGCGTTGGCTTCAATTATTAAGAACCACTACCGATGAATAAACTACTCCCAATTTTAATAGTTATTTCCCTTTTAATGGGATGCTCCTCAAAAGAGTCAAAGAAGAATAATTCCTCTGCAAAAGTATCCGTGCAGCCAATTGATGGTCTTAAAATCGCCTTCTATTCAAATGACAGTTTAAAAAAACACTTTGAATATTTCAAGAAGGAGGAAGCATCCATTGAGAAAATGAAATCACAATTTGAAACTAAGTTAAAGCAACTCAACTCCGAATACGAGGCTTATGTGGTTAAAAAAGACCAAGAAGCCAGGGCAGGTTTGTTGTCTCAAAACGAAATGATAAAAGCACAAGAAAAGGCACAGCAATTGCAACAGCGGGTGCTGAGTTTTCAGCAAAATGAAAGTGTACGAATTGAATCTGAGACTTTAAAATCTCTGGAGGCAATTAATAAAAAGGTAACAGAGTGGGGTAAAATTTTTTCTGAAGAAAATAATATAGATTTATTGCTTGCTTACGATCAAGGCGGCCAATTCAATTACATCAATCCTAATTTAGATGTAACTGAAGCCTTTGTAATCTTTCTAAATGACAATCAAAAAAAGATTGAAAAAGAGCTCAAGTGATGAAGCCAAATGCTAATTTACAAACTGAAAATGTCGCTGAATTTCTTCTTTTTATTTTTCAAATTGAGGCAATTATTCGCTCATACGGTCTCGATATAAATCTTATAGATAAAGAGTTTTTAAAACCAGCACTTGAAAAAACTGATGATTATCAATTGCATTTTGATTGGTATAGTCAATTGGTTGGTGAAATGCAGCAACGTCAATTACAAAAAGAGGGCCATATAGAAATAGTTGAAGAAATCTTAATAGAGCTCATCTACTTGCACAATACTTTGCTTACAATTCTCAATGATGATCATTACAAAAAGCTTTGCGATCAGGCCAATGAAGCTTTGCAGGCATTTAAACAAAAGTCTAATATGTCAAATAGACATGACATTGAGACCTTGCTTCATGCTATGTTTATGAAACTTCAATTGAAAATTAACAAACAACAAATTGGTCAACAAACAGAATCGGCAATGGAACTTTTTCGTTTGCAATTGGCCTATCTTTCAGCGCAATATAAACGCATGCGTTTAGGCGAGTTGAACTTTATTCAAAATTGATCATTATCGCATATAAGGAGGAAAAAAATCTAATCTTTCCAAGCGTTTTTTCAAATCATCAACTTGATAAATTAAATGATCTATGCCGTTGCTTAATATAAGATATGGAGCTTGAACCTTAGACTGATACGTCGAAATTTGCATAAAGACTTCATGTGTTAATTTAATTTGCGGAGCCTTGCATTCTACCAATATATAGGGCATAAAATTTGAATCATAAACCACTAAATCCCAACGCCGAATAAAACCATCAAATTTGATTTCTTTTTCAATTGCCATTTTTTCTAAAGGGTAGTTCAAAGTTTTTTGAAAGTAATAGATGAGGTGTTGTCGAACCCACTCTTCCTGGGTTAAAATGATTTTTTTTTGACGTAACAAACATTGCACGTAAATGCGCCCAGCATTACTACTTAATTGAAGTTGTGCTTTGGGTAGTTGAAGAGGCGTCAGTATCGACATCAGATTCCGGGTAGGATCAGGTTGATGTCCTTATATTGCAAATCGAAGACCTTTCCAAGCACTTCGTTGGTGAGAATTCCTCTAAACATATAAACACCATTTCTAAAGCCATGGTGTGTTTTAATCAGTTCAGCAACACCACCGCGCTCACCCATTTCTAAAATAAGTGGTGAAAGCGTATTTGAAAGCGCAAAGGAGGCAGTTCTAGAAACCCGAGAGGCGATATTTGGTACGCAATAATGCGTTACACCATGTTTGATAAATGTAGGCTCGCTATGATTAGTGATTCGCGATGTTTCAAAGCAACCACCATGATCAATACTGATGTCTAATACAACAGAACCTGGTTTCATTTGGGCTATCATTTCTTCACTCACGACACAAGGCGTTCTACCAATTTTAGAACGCAGTGCACCTATAACCACATCAGCTCTTCGCACTGCCTTTGCTAAAACTTTAGGCTGTAAAATCGAGGTGTAAACACGAGCCCCCATATCGTTTTGTAAGCGCCGTAATCTAGAGAGGGAATTATCAAACACTTTTACTGAAGCACCAAGCCCAAGTGCCGATCTTGTTGCAAACTGACCAACTGTTCCTGCCCCTAAAATGACAATCTCAGTTGGTTGCACACCGGCAATGCCTCCTAGCATAAGCCCTTTGCCCTTTGAGAAAGAAGACAATAATTCTGCGGCAACCAAAACAGAAGTTGTTCCGGCAATTTCACTCATGGTTCGAACGATCGAAAATACATTTTCCTCATCTCTGATGTAATCCCAGGCTACGGCAGTTATTTTTTTAGAAGCCAATTGTTGAAGAATTTCTTTTGGTTGCGTTGCCAACTGTAAAGCAGAAATAAAAGTTTGATTTCCCGGCATGAGTTGTAATTCTTCTTCAGTAGGAGGCGCAACTTTGAGAATTATATCTGCATGGTAGATTTCCTTTTGGTTATAAACTATCTGAGCGCCAACTTCACTATATTCATTGTCTGTAAAATGGGCTCCTTCTCCTGCCTTGCTCTCAATTTTTACTTCATGACCATTTGCAATAAGCAACCCAACTGCTTCGGGCACCAAAGCAACCCTACGTTCCTGAAAGGAGATTTCTTTTGGTATCCCTATTTGAAGTTTCCCTTTTTTTTGGCCCACTTCTAATAGATCCTCTTTTGGCATTAAGGCGCCTTGTTGAATGAGCGATTTGAGTAAATGTGGATCAGTAGTCATGGCAAAGCGTAATTTCCCGACTTTGGTCGTTGTTAGAACGAATATACAGCCAAAAGAGTTCATTTGGAAGTATTGGCCCAATATTTTGCGGCCATTCTATAAAAAAGTAGGCCGATTCGTCCAATAATTCTTCAAGACCAAGCTCAAAAGCTTCATGCTGGGATTCAATCCTAAAACAATCAAGGTGATAGATATTGCCTTTTATTGGCGAACAATACGATTGCACGATTGCAAAAGTAGGAGACCCTTCAAACTGGCTAACCTTTGCTTCATTGAGCAAGGATTTTACAAGTGTAGTTTTACCAGCCCCCATTTCAGCTACTAATCCAATGGTGCTAGGCATTGGGAGTAAGTCCCAGATTTCGGCAGCAATTTTGGTTAACTCATTTAAGTGAACATTTTGCCAATTTCTGAGCGTTCTAGTTTCCATTATACTTGTTAACCTTATTTTGTTGCCATTGTAGGAGCTCCATTTTACTCCCATCGAATCTTACGAAAGTGTTATACTTGAGCCAATCTCCAGAGTTAATATACACTGTTTGTTCTAAGGGTAGAAAAAGAGGCAAGTGCCTGTGTCCAAAGATGTAATAATCGTGTTTTGTTTTTTCTTGATTTGATTCAATAAATTGATAGAGTAATTCTCGTTCTGGCCCGTTATAAATGGCATCTTTTGCACTACTTTTTATTCTGCTTCGCAGCGATAGAAATGAAGCCAGTCCTATTCCGAAGTTCGGATGGAGGCGTGCAAAAAACCACCTACAAATTTTACTTCTAAAAATGGATTTGATCAATTTATATTTTAAATCGCCAGGCCCGAGACCGTCGCCGTGATGAAGAAAAATCGAAGTATTTTCAATGTTTAATACCAATTCATTACTGTGCACAGTAATAGATAATTCTTCTTGAAAATAATCTTTAACCCACATGTCGTGATTGCCTTTGAAAAAATGAATTTCGACACCTGCATCTGAAAGATCGGCAAGTTTACCAAAAAGTCGGGTGTATCCCTTGGGAATTACTTTTTTATATTCAAACCAAAAATCGAATACATCACCTAATAGGTAGATGGTTTTGGCAGAATCTCCGATATGGTCTAGCCATGCCACAAATGCTTTTTCTCTTTCTTTACTCTGGGCTTGGTCGGGAGCACCCAAATGAAGGTCTGATACAAAATAATGATATGGACGAATATTATTCATTAAAATCCAAAGATTTCTCTTAATTTTTCTTCTAATGCCTGCCCTCTTAAATTGGTTGCAATGACTTTGCCCTCTTTGTCAATGAGTATGGTAAATGGAATAGAATGAACTCCATAAAGTTGAGCCACCTTACTGTTCCAGCCGCCAAGATCGCTAACATGATTTGGCCAGGAGAGTCCATCAGCTTCAATTGCTGCTAGCCACTTGTCTTTGTTTGAATCCAATGAAACGCTCATTACTGTAAATCCAGCACCGTTATATTTTTGATAGTTTTTTACCACATTTGGGTTTTCTTTCCTACAAGGTCCACACCATGATGCCCAAAAATCTAGCAAAACCACCTGACCACGCAAATCAGATAACCTCATTGTTTTTTTACCGTCTCTTAATAGTTCTTCAAATTCAATGATGGGTTTGCCTTTAGCAAAAGGATCTGCCTCTTCAATTTGTTGTTTTTTTTCTAAATAGTTATTGTAAAAGCTTTGAACAATTGGGCTTTGATGAAAACTTTCAAAAAGAGCAACAACTAATTTTTCATAAGTTGGAAAATCATTTTCCAGTTGTATGGCACTCAAAGGTAAAACGAGCGCTGCAGAATGGCCATACATGCCAATAAAACTTTGAAGCGCTGTTTGGTATTGCGCATACGCATTGGTCATGTAGGCATTAATATTTTTTTCCTGACTAGGATCCGTTTTTATCGCCAACAAAGCGGAATCTGTTTTAATTCTCCAACTAGTAGTCAACACCATATATTCATGCATTTGACGAGATTCTTCAGAATTGACAAAATTGAGGTGCGATGCTAAATTTCTTCCATCGCCATAAATTTTAATATGACTAGTATCGCGGATGACTACATGTAAGCTATTGTTGCCAAAGCGCAACAAGTAATAATCGGGACTAGGAATTTTCCCACTTAATGAGAAAAAACCATCTTTTGAAAGGCTTGTAGCTGAATAATTTTTATACGTGGTGCCGAATTGCTGAGATAAATAAATTGAATCTGCGCCACTAGAAAATATTTGCCCACTTATATTAAAATCTAGAATTTGGCCATAACTGACCGTTGAAAAAAGACCCAATATGAATAGCAGATTTTTCATGTTATTTAAAAATTGAAGCAAGTTTTTCTTGGAGTTTAGACCCTCTCAAATTAGTTCCAATTATTTTGCCATCAGGATTAATGAGTACGGTGTATGGGATGCCATCGAAATGATAAAGTGCTGGCATGTCTGAATTCCAACCTTTTAAGTCGCTTACGTGGTTGGTCCAGGACATTCCCCAGGTTTTAATGGCTTCTTTCCATTTACTTGCGTTATCATCTAAGGAAACACTATAGATGGTGAAACCTTTGTTTTTGTATTTGTTATAAAGAGCTATTACATTGGGCATTTCACTTTTACATGGACCACACCAAGAGGCCCAAAAGTCTATTAAAACATATTTCCCTTTTAAAGAACTCAACGAAAGCATCTTTTGTTGAGGATCTAGAAGATTAATATCTGGAGCAACCATACTGCCATTGGTTGTTTGTGTAAAAGCAAAATAGGCGTCTTCAATTTGATGGTATTGGGCTTGCATATTTTGGCTTGCGGGTTGGTTTGCATATTTCAATGTGTATGCATCACTAAGTTTTTGTAGTGTTTGTAAATGTGCAGTATTCCAATCTTCAAATCCTGTGGTTGGTAATAAATTCATGCTGAGCAAGATATTAAGCGGACTATTCAAATCATTTAAAATGGCACGAGAACAAAAGCCTTCGTACTTATTTTTGGCTTTGCCATAAAGTGCTGTTAATGAATCTTGGCTAACTAGTTGTGACATTTGTTGTAAGGAACTTTGCAACTCCTCAAATTCTTTAGTTGCCTCCATCAATTCTTTATAAGTTTCTGCCCATGCTACTCCCTTTATGCCCGGCTCAATACTAAAAGAATTCAATTTTGCTTCAAGGCTAAGTTCATCCTTGGGTTGTAATGGTAGCCAAAGAGTGCTGCCGTTTAAATCAGATAATCTCAAATTATATATGCCTAATCCCGGAATATTTGCTGGAATTTCAAAGGTGCCATCTGCCTCAATTTCTGTTTGCGCAATAGAAATAGTACCTCGATTACTCGGAGCCTCTAAATAAATTTGTAAGCCTTGAGCGCCAATAATTTTTCCTTTGATGACAATGTTTTCCTTCAAGCTATTTTTTTCGAGGTCACTGCGCGATACCCATAAAATCACTGAGAGAATTGCAAGCAAAAGAGCAACAACAAAAATTTTTTGACCTCTAGTCCATGATTGCTTCATAATGAATCAAGTTTTTGTCGCATTAAGGAATTTGAAGCCTTAGGGTCTGCTTTTCCGCCTGAAACTTTCATAATCTGCCCCATAAAAAAGCCAATAAGTTGCTTTTCACCATTCTTATACCTTTGAACTTCCGTAACGTTGAGTTCCATTACCTTATCTATATATCCTTCTAGTTCATTAGAATCAGAACTTTGCAATAAATTTAAAGATTGTGCAATTTCTAAGGGCGAATTTTCAGATTGAAATAGCGCCGGAAAAATTCTTTGTGAGGCAATTGTGTTTGAGATTTTTCCTTCATCTATAAGTTCGATAAGTGCCGAAATACGCTGAGGTGAAACAGGGAATTGGCTTATATCAATTCCTTGTTCATTTAAATAAGATTTTATATCGCCCATAAGCCAATTGGCGGAGGCTTTATAATTTGAATTGTACGAAATGAGACTTTCATAATAAAGCGCTAGTCCCTTTTGATCAATGATATTAGAAGCATCATATTCACTGAGCCCATATTGCTTCGTGTAGCGTTCAAATAAAACATTTGGCAGGGTAGGCATTTGGGCAGAAATAGTTGCGATTTGGGCCTCGCTCACTTCAATTGGAGGTAAGTCGGGTTCAGGGAAATAGCGGTAATCATTTGCCGCTTCTTTTGTGCGCATAGAAATGGTCCTGCCTTTCAAAGCGTCGAAACCTCTTGTTTCTTGACTAAGTAATTCACCGTTTTCTATGGCTTCAATTTGACGTTGCGTTTCAAATTCAATTGCACGCTGAACATTGCGCATTGAATTCATATTCTTTACTTCAACCTTAGTGCCAAATTCTTTACTTCCTATAAGACGTACCGATACGTTTGCATCACAGCGCATAGAACCTTCCTCCATATTGCCATCGCAGATGTCTAAATAACGCAAGAGCTTCCGGATTTCTACTAAATAATTATAGGCCTCGATTGAAGAACGTAAATCTGGTTCAGAAACAATTTCTAAAAGTGGCGTTCCAGCACGATTTAGATCAACCAGCGTATCGAATACATCGACATCATGAATGCTTTTTCCTGCATCCTCTTCCATGTGAATTCGCGTGAGCCGTATTGCTTTTTTCTCCCCATCTTCTTTTCTAATCAACACCTGCCCACCTGTACAAATTGGTGTTGTGTCTTGAGTAATTTGATATCCTTTCGGTAAATCTGGATAAAAATAATTTTTACGAGCAAAATGCTGATGTTGATTTATTTGGCAATCACAAGCGATTCCTAAGCGCAGGGCATATTCAATCGTTTTTTGATTCATCATCGGAAGTGTGCCTGGATGCCCCAAAGTAATTGCACTTACATTGGTATTAGGTGCTGAACCATAGGTGTTTACATCAGAAGAGTAGGCCTTAGTTTTGGTTAATAGTTGTGCATGGACTTCAAGTCCAATGACTACTTCATAGCGCGATCGAATTGCTTCATCCATCGGATAATGGGGTTATTAGATACTCGAAATGAGCTCTTTCATTATTTGAGTCATCTTGGGTTCTTGTTTGCTGGCCACATCGATTACATCCTGTACACTAACTTTCATTATTTTTCCAGGAACACCTAAATCAGTGATAATAGAAATTGCGAAACATGGAATTTCCATATGGCGTGCTACGATCACTTCAGGTACGGTAGACATGCCAACCGCATCTGCACCAATGATGCGCACGTATTTATATTCAGAAGGCGTCTCGAGGGTAGGACCTGTTAATCCCGCATAACATCCAACACTAACACGGATTCCATTTTCCTTTGCTATTTGACAAGCTTTGTCGATCATTGATTGGTCGTAAGCATCACTCATATCCGGGAAACGAGGGCCTAATTCATCGATATTTTTTCCAATAAGTGGATTACCAGGAAACAAATTAATGTGGTCATTCATTATCATGATTTCTCCAACTTCAAAGTCTGGATTCACACCGCCAGATGCATTGCTGACAAACAACCTTTCAATACCTAGCATCTTCATTACCCTTACAGGAAAAGTGACTTGTTGCAGCGTGTAGCCCTCATAGTAATGAAAACGTCCTTGCATGGCCACCACGTTTTTTCCTCCAATGCTCCCAAATATCAATTTTCCCGAATGACTTTCAACAGTAGATACAGGGAAATGTGGTATATCTTGGTAATTTATCTCATCGATAATTTCAATTTCTTTTACCAAGCCACCAAGCCCAGTCCCCAAAATTATTCCGATGCTTGGTTGAACATTGGTTTTACTTTGAATATAAGCTGTACTTTCTTTAATCTGATTTAACATATGCGCCTATAAAATTATTAAATGCTTCTTGATCGTACCATTCAAGATCAAAAGAAAGCAAATACCAGGGATAGCGTTGTTTATCTTTTTCACTTAACAAAAGATTGATTTTAGTCCAATCTTTTGAGGTCGTAACAAGTATAGTCTGTTCATCGGCAAAGTTATCAAAAAAATGGTGAATTTCTTGGATGTCCCTTTTGCTATATGCGTGGTGATCCTTGAAAATCTTTTCTTCTACTTTATAGCTTTGCACCAAACTTTCTTTGAGGTGTTGTGGCTCTGCAATAGCACTTACTAAGAGGATCGTTTTTATTTCATTAACGGCCCGTGTCAGAGGTTTTAAAGGATGGTATTCGTATCTAGAAAAAAAGATAGGTTTTTGAAGCCAAGAAAGGCGTGAAAGAATTTTGTTGGGTTCAAATGAGTCAAAATCTGGACACTTTGTAATAACAAGGGCATCGGCTCTTTTTAGTCCCGAAATACTTTCTCTTAATCTTCCTGATGGTAATAAAGTATCTTTCCAGAATGGATTTTGATAGCTTGTCAAAACAAGTTGAAGGCCGGCCCTTACCCATCTGTGTTGGAATGCATCGTCAAGTAAGATTAATGAATCGGGGCTTTTTGAACGTAATTTTTGAACACCAATTAATCGTTTTTCACAAACAGCAAATTGCGCCTTTTTTGAAAAGCTCTTGTAGAGCATATGGGGTTCATCACCAACTTGAGTAGGGTTAGATGCATCGTCTAATAAAATATAACCTTTTGATTTTCGGCCATATCCTCTACTGAGCACTTGAATTTGATGGGATTTCCATAATAAGGAAATAAGGTAGGCAACATGAGGAGACTTTCCACTTCCACCTGCTGAAATATTTCCGACGCAAATGGATTTTCCCGCGATATTTTTTGAAGTCAAAAAGCCATAATCAAATAGCATATTGCGCGACCATGAAATGGCGCCATAAATCAAAGTTAATGGATACAGCGCTATTTTGAGCATTTATTGTACGTGGTAATCCGATAGCTCCTGATCGTCGGCAAAATAAAAAATTCTAATGATTGCAGTATCATTTAAAAAATCTATTTACCCACTTCTACGCGGTTTATAGTCAGACCAGTTCGTTCCTCTAAATCTGCTTTTAAGAGATGGTGATTCTCAGGTTTGATCAATTCTATGCGCTCATAATTTATTGTTTTGCGCGTTTCATGTTTAATTAACCAAATATTTTCGAGAATATAGGTCAATAACACCACGACCAAATTTATAACACTTACTTCTGAAATGCTTAAATCATTGGATGCTAGCGCATTAATAACACTAATTCCGATTACCATAAATAGGTAGGTCATTTCCTTTATTTCTATGGCGTCGGTTCTATACCGTATAATTCCAAAGATGGCAAAAAGTCCAAGTCCCATACCAGTATCAATGTCCATCTGCATGAGGCCAAAACATAAAAAGAAGGTAATTGTGCCAATTAAATAATAGGTAAATAAATAATCTTTGCGTCTTGTTTTAGGGTAGTATAGAACTCTTATAAGTATGGTTAAGAAGACAAGGTTTATGGCAAGTCGAATTAATAAGCCATAAAAGTCTTCACTAAACCATGTGATTGTATTGGGCGAAATTGCCTTCTTGAGTGGTAATAGGAACAATAAGTTAGGAAGCATATTTTAGTTTGTTAAGGAAAAGAAGCTTTTTTTTAAATCGATTAAATTTAAGGGTTTCTTGGCCATAAATTGCAATACTGCCCATGCAGTATTTTGACAATCGATAAGGTCTGATGCCTTCTTTCTTCATCAGTCTGTAAAATGGTGAATTACGGTCTACATTGCTTTGTTTTAATTCAGCAATTACAAGATTATCAAAATCACTTTTTATTTCACCCATATGAAATTGAATATTAAAGTCGAGTGTTAGTCGTTCTTTACTTGATTTACAAACCAGCGTGATTCGCTGAAAAGAATTCCACATTGTTGGCTTTAATTGATTGAAGTTGATAAGCTGACGGTGTAAAAAATCTTGTTCTTTTTGATTTTGTAGTTCGTTAAAATTTTCAGTTAAAATGCGACGCTTATCCGTCCGACCCTTTTTTTTATGCTTAATTTCTAAAAAATGGATATTCGATTCGACGTACTTGCGAATTCGGACCTTGAATCTGTCTCCTTTACCATTGTGGTGGTCTCTAAAAAAAGTAAATCGGTTATCATCAAAATATAAGCTTTCATAGTGAGGCAACATAGTGCCCTCGACTTTTAAAGAACGATAATCTTGAGAAAGAATGGGTAGAAAGCGCAACAAATCTTTTTGTCTGAAAGCAAATTTGGTGTCAATGCGGTTCATGAGATTGACATCGGCCATCTCTCTAAGGAAAATAGGATCAAATTTCTCGATTTCGGATTTAATTGTGCTCATCTATTTGCTCAAAAGTAACAAATTCTTTGCTTTTGGATTAAATTTGTTTGATGAAGATCAAAATTCTCTTACTCGGTTGTGGTGAACTCGGAAAAGAGTTTGTTATTGCTGCAAAACGTTATGGACAAACCGTTATCGCTGTAGATAATTATTCTGATGCACCTGCAATGCAAGTTGCCGATCATTTTGAGGTCATAGATATGTTGAACGCTGAAGCCCTCGATACCATTGTGGCAAAGCATAAGCCCCAGATAATAGTTCCCGAAATTGAAGCAATAAGAACCGAACAGTTTTATAAATACGAAACCCAAGGTATTCAGGTTGTTCCGAGTGCAAAAGCAGCCAACTTCACAATGAATCGCAAAGCAATACGCGATTTGGCAGCAAAAGACTTGGGTATAAGAACTGCGCCATATCGCTATGCAAGTTCATTGGATGAATTTGAGCAAGCCATTGCTTATTGCAAAATTCCCTGCGTGGTAAAACCATTGATGTCAAGTTCTGGTAAGGGACAGTCAGTAATTAAATCAAAGGAGGATGTCCAGAATGCATGGCAGCATGCCATGGAGGGATCGAGGGGTGATTTAAAAGAAGTAATTGTAGAAGGATTTATTGATTTTGATTACGAAATCACTTTGTTAACGGTAACCCAAAAGAATGGGCCAACGCTATTTTGCGCGCCAATAGGCCATCGCCAAGAACGCGGTGATTATCAAGAAAGTTGGCAACCCATGCCGATGCAAAGAGAACATATACTAGAAGTTCAAGAGATGGCTGCTAAAGTTACAGAAGCTTTAGGAGGCGCAGGAATTTGGGGTGTAGAATTCTTTATCACTAAACAGGGCGCTTATTTTTCAGAGCTTTCTCCTAGACCGCATGATACTGGAATGGTGACACTTGCTGGGACTCAAAATCTAAACGAATTTGAATTACACGTTCGCGCTATTTTAGGATTGCCTATACCTGAAATAAAGCAAATTCAAAATGGAGCGAGTGCAGTTTTACTGGCCCAAAGACACAGTGCAAATGCACCGTCATATGAAGGTCTTGAAACGGTGCTAAACGATCCAAACGCCGAGGTTCGTATTTTTGGAAAACCAAATACACGGCCTTACCGCAGGATGGGGGTAGTGTTGAGAAATGGAAGCGAAAGTGTGGAACAAATTGTAGAGAAAGCCATAAGCGATGCAGCGCTTATTCGCATTGTGGAATAATTCTTGTTTTCTATTTATTTTTACTTCAATTCGAAACGATGAACTTCTTTTAATTATCAAAAATGAAATTAATTACTGCCTTATTCTCTATCCTTTGTTTGCCTTTATTGATCAATGCCAGTAAGTTAACTTACCATATGTCGATGCCATACCCAAACTCACATTATTTTGCGATTAAAATAGAGGTAATAGAAAATGATTCAGAAATCCAAGAATTTAAATTACCCGTTTGGACACCTGGATCCTACTTGGTGCGCGAATTTTCTAAGAATATCAATCAAGTTAAGGCGATTGATTCAAAAGGTATGCCACTTGTTGTTGAGAAACGCGCTAAAAACATATGGCAAATCCATTGCAAAGGGCTTGATTCGTATACCGTTTTTTACGAAGTATATGCTTTTGAATCCTCAGTTCGAACACCATATTTGGATGAAACTCATGGATTTGTAGCAGGCGCTGGCATTTTTATGTATACAGAAGAAAATCGAAATGAGAAAGGCATTTTGCATATATACCCGCATGAAAGTTTCAAAAAAATTAGCACCGCTTTGGTGGCTGCCGATTTTCAAGATAATCCACATGATCGCGTGTTCCAATTCGATGATTACGATCAATTAATAGATTGCCCTATAGAGATTGGAAATCAAGTTGAATTTTCTTTTTTAGCAGGAGGTTTAAAGCATCGAGTGGCTATGTACGGTCAAGCAAATTATAATGTGTCACAGTTGCAAAAAGATATGGCAAAAGTTGTTGAGGCTGAAACCTTAGTTTTTGGAGATAATCCAAATAAGGACTATCTTTTTATAATTCACAATGTAGCAAATGGTCAAGGGGGCTTAGAACATAAGAATTCATGTGTACTAAGTGTTAGTCGTTGGTCTTATGATGAATCTAATTATTTAGGCTTTATCAATTTAGTGGCACATGAATACTTTCACCTATGGAATGTGAAGCGCATTCGTCCAATTGAACTTGGCCCATTCAATTATGATCAAGAATCTTACACTTCTTTATTATGGGTCATGGAAGGAATTACCTCATATTACGATGAACTTATTCTACTTAGGTCTGGATTTTACACAAAAAATCAATTCATCAATAAGTTGCAGTCACAAATTAATTATGTTGAAGGCTCCTTGGGATCTAGAATTCAACCTGTAGCGCATGCAAGTTTCGATGCTTGGATAAAGGCCTATCGTCCTAATGAAAATTCTAGTAATACAACAATGACCTATTATTCTCGAGGGGCAGTTATTGGGGCGGTCCTTGATGCCTATTTGATTCAAAAATCAGGAGGAAAAAGAAGTCTGGACGGGTTTTTACAAGCGCTATATAAAAAATATGCCTTAGGTCTAAATCGCGGTTTTACAGAAGAAGAATTTCAAAGTGAATTCAGTGATTATTGTCAGCAAGACATGCATGAATTTTTTAAGGATTATATTAATGGAACACAGATAATCCCTTACAAAAAGTATTTTGAGCCAATGGGTATTCAAGTTGTAGACAATAGTGTGACTTTATTGAATTTAGGTCTTGAGCTGAGTTCTGGTGAATTAATAAAAGTACGTTCAGTACGCAGTGGTTCTGCAGCTGAAGATGCACACATAAGTCCTGGGGATGAAATATTAGCTTGCGATGGTTATCGCATTGATATTAAATCCTTAGAATATAAGTATAACAACTTAAGACAAGGTGAATCACTTGAACTATTGGTGGCGCGAGATGGTAAGCTTTTCACTACCAATTGCGCCTTTAAAGTTTGGTCTAAACCTCAATTTTCACTTCAAATCAAAGATTCAAATGCGCCCCTTCTTCTTTATTGGTTACGTTAGTTTGGCATTTAGCCTGCTCCAGGCTCAAAACTTTAGAAATATAAGAATCCCTTCAATTGATTCAGATTATCCATTCAGTGAATGCGAACCGTCTATTGCTATAAATCCCATTAATCCCATGGAGATATCAGCTGGAACCGTGTTGAATGGTTATCACTTTTCAACAGATGGAGGGCAATCTTGGCAAACTACTGCGCTCAAAAGCCCGTATGGTGTTTATGGCGACCCAATTTTACAATACGATAGAAACGGACGGCTGTATTATTTTCATTTAAGCGATTATAATAAGGGCCATCACCTCGATAGGATCGTTTGCCAAACTTCAGATGAACTTGGAAAATTTTCTAAAGGATCTTATCCTGCACCAAATGGATCAAAAGCACAAGACAAACATTGGGTAGTCATTGACCCCAAAACAAATGTTATTTATATGACGTGGACGCAATTTGATAAATACGACTCTTCAGATCCACAGGATAGTTCTATTATAGTTTTTTCTAAATCCATGGATCGTGGACTTTCATGGACAGATCCTATTCGCATATCTAAATTTGGCGGTGATTGCCTCGATAGTGACAATACTGTTGAGGGTGCAGTTCCGGCCTTGGGAGCAAATGGCGAAATTTTTGTGGTTTGGTCTGGTCCAAAAGGCTTAATGCTCCAAAAATCTTTAGATGACGGCCTCACATGGTTAGCTGAAGAGAAAAAACTCTTGGATCAAGTGGGAGGATGGGATTTAGATATCCCAGGTATTTATAGAACCAATGGCATGCCGATTCTATTATCCGATTTGAGCGGAGGCCCACAACATGGCACACTTTATTTAAATTGGTCTGATCAAAAAAATGGAGAAGACAATACAGATATTTGGTTGATCAAATCCATAGATAATGGCGAAACTTGGTCAAGTCCAATGAGGGTAAATCAGGATAGCACCAACCATCATCAGTTTTTAAGTTCAATGGCAATAGATCCAGTACGTGGAGATCTTCACTTCGTTTACTATGACCGCCGCAGATTCTTGGACAATAGAACAGATGTAGTTTGGGCCACAAGTACGGATGGTGGTAATTCATTCCAGGAGCAACGTATTTCAGATAGACCCTTTTTGCCAAATGCTATGGTATTTTTTGGTGATTATTTGTCAATCGCCGCTTTTGATGGCCATGTTCGACCTATTTGGCCACGCATGGATGGTGGAAGAATAAGTGTTTGGGTGGCATTAATAGATATTCAATAAAATGGAATTCCCAAGTAGTAATTCTTGGTATTCATTTTTAAAAGAAGCGCTCAGTGAGGATTACTTTTTAAAGCTTCAAGAAAAATTAAATTTAGCTTACAATGTAAATCCTGATCAAATTTTCCCGCCACGATCGCAAATATACCGTGCTTTTGAATTGTGCCCAATTGAGCAATTAAAAGTCGTGATTCTTGGTCAAGATCCTTATCCAACTTTGGGGCATGCCCATGGCTTGTGTTTTTCTGTTGAAGCCCAAGTGCACCCGCTACCAAAAAGTTTGAAAAACATACTAAACGAGAGGAAGTCAGATCTCGGTGTAGCTGATTTACCTAATGGCGATCTATCGCACTGGGCCAAACAAGGTGTATTAATGCTCAACACAGTGCTAACCGTGGGGCAAGGAAAACCCGATAGTCATAAAAATTGGGGATGGGAAAAATTCACTGCAAAAATTATTGGCAAAATTGCAGAAGAAAAAACAAACATAGTCTTTATCCTTTGGGGAGCTAAAGCACAAAATATGGCATTAAACATAGATACCAAAAAGCATCTTCTCTTAAAAGCAGCTCACCCATCTCCATTGGCCGCTTACAAAGGATTTTTTGGTTGCAAGCATTTTAGTAAAACAAACGACTTTTTACAATTAAAAGGCCATCAAAAAATTCAATGGTAAATCCGTACCTTTGCTTGGATGATTCAAAACGATTTATTTTTAAGAGCCCATCTTGGCCAGCCCATTGAGCGATATCCAGTTTGGTTAATGCGCCAGGCTGGTCGTATATTACCCGAATATAGAGCCGTACGTTCAAAACTTTCAGGTTTTAAAGAATTGGTTGAAACACCTGAATTTGCTACCGAGGTTAGCATACAACCTGTCGATCTTCTCGGGGTTGATGCAGCGATAATTTTTTCTGACATTTTGGTGATTCCAGAGGCGATGGGTTTGCCATATCAAATGATTGAAAATAAAGGCCCGTGGTTTGAAAATACAATAAGATCTCAGGCGCAATTTGATTTATTAGATGCCCAAATAGATGTTGCAGATCGGCTTTGGTATGTTTTTGAAGCGCTAAAACAAACAAAATTAGCGCTCAATGGCCGTGTACCTTTAATCGGTTTTGCTGGCGCACCATGGACCATTCTTTGTTATATGGTCGAGGGCAAAGGTTCAAAAACCTTTAGTGAATCGCGAAAATTACTTTATACCCAACCAAAATTGGCGCATCAACTCTTAGAAAGAATTACTGAGGTGACAATTGAATATTTAAAAGGACAGCTTGCATCAGGTGCCGATGCCTTGCAACTTTTTGATTCATGGGCGGGAATTCTAGGCCAAGAGCAATACGAAGAATTTGGCCTTTCTTATATAGAAAAAATTTGTCAAGCTTTTGAAGGTATTCCATTCACTGTTTTTTCCAAAGGAGCAGTTGCATCATTAGCGCAGATTTCTAATTTGTCTTGCTCAACTATAGGTTTAGATTGGAATATGTCAATGACAATGGCACGAAGTTTGGTTAAAGAAAGTAAGACTTTACAAGGAAATTTAGATCCCTGTGCGCTTTATGGTAGTTCAGATTCAATTATTAAAGAGACGAAAAATTTACTCAATTCCTTTAAAAGTCCAAGACATATTGTAAATTTGGGACACGGGGTTTATCCAGATATAGATCCAGAAAAGGTCAAAATATTCATAAATACGGTTAAAAACTATGAAATTTCAAACATCTAGCATTTTAATAGCATTTTCTATGTTGTTTCTTTGTTCAAGCACATTTGCTCAAAAAGGAAAAAAGACCAATGAAAAAGAAATAATAAATATAACTTTTGAAGGCGCATCTGACGACCTTACAGAATTAGCGGGTATAGCTGAGGCAGGTAAAGGAATAAGTTCTCCTACTGCGCTTCCTGCCGATTTGTTTTCTAAAAATGCAAGTGGCGACATTGGTATTCCCAATAATATATATGGTTCTGAAGACCCTACAACAGAGAATGGAGGCAATGTGTACGCTGGTATAGTTACATACCGACCTGGGAAATTAGCAGGCGAGCGATCGTATATTACAATTCAGCTGATGCAGGGCAAAGATCAAATCACACTAAAAAAAGGACTTACCTATTGTGTAGAATATGCCGTTTCATTGAGTGAGTCTTCTAAATTTGCCAATAATAACTTGGCGGTGTATTTTTCAAAAGATCAACCCGCAAATGGTGAAACTGGAGCAATATATATGGCCGGCGATCATGTTATGAAATCTACCCTAAACAAAGTGTACAATGGTTTCTTTGGTTGGGAAAAAGTATGTAATATATATACGGCAAAAGGGGATGAGAAATACCTGACCATTGGTAATTTTGATCGCAATGAGAATACTCAATTCCAGCAGGTTAAAAAACCAAAAGATGCCGAGGCAGATCCAATTACCCACGCTTATTATTATATAGATAATATTATAGTCCGATTGGTGGACAATCAATCAGAATGCGCATGTTACAACGCGCGCCCGCCAAAAGTTGAAGATAACTTTAGCATGTTGGTTTTTGACAAAACACCTGAGGTGGATGAAAAAATGACCTTAGATAAAAAAATTGCAGCGCAAACTATCTATTTTCGCGAGGGTAAAAAATCTCTTTCACAAAGCGCTCAAGATAACCTCGATTACATTTATGAGCAAATGGAATCCAATCCTGAAATCAAAATCGAGTTAATTGGGCACAACGATGCTTTAGAAATCAAGGCAGGTCAAGAAAATGAGGACTATATTGATTTAGACCGAAGACGTGTTGAGGTTGCCATTAGATATTTAGTAGGTAAAGGAATTTCTGAAGAGCGTCTATTTAAAAGTTTTAAATCTGATACTGTGCCGAGTTCTGAGATTGTCGAAGATGATGATCAAGAAGTAAAAGATGCTAAAAGTCGTCGTGTGGAGTTTAGACTAAAATCGTAAGACCACCAAATGAATTTAAAAACCGCTTTTTGAGCGGTTTTTTTATTTTATTTTTTTCGTAAAAAGGGATATAATCTTTGAGTTGGTAGTCCCATGACATTGGTGTAAGATCCTTTTATTTCTATCACGCCAATATGGCCTATCCAGTCCTGTATTCCATAAGCGCCTGCTTTGTCCATGGATTGATGTGTCTTTACATATTGGAGAATATCTTCGAATTGTAATTCTTGAAAACGAACAGAGGTACAATCGACAAGTTGATGTTCGCCGTTTTTATCTTTAATAATCACCCCAGAATAAACCTGATGGGTTTTTGCCGAGAGTTCCTTAAGCATCTCAATTGCAGCTTGGGAAGAATTGGGTTTTGAGAGCACTTTACCATTTAAATAAACGATGGTATCTGCACAGATAAGCATTTCATTTTGCTCGACAAGGGGCCAAAGCGCGGCTAATTTTTTTCTACAAATCGACAATACGATTTCCTCGGGGCTTTGGTTAGCATCGAAAGATTCATCAACATCAGCTATTAAAACTCTAAAATCAAAGCCCATTTCCTTTAATAAGGCTTGTCTACGTGGCGATGCTGAACCTAAAACGATTTTCATATTAAAAGAATAGACAAGATAGACCCAAAAGAAGCGCAAAGTCTGCAATCCAGTGGATGGTTTTTAATATTATTTTGGGTGCAATCCAATGGGTAACCATACTTAAAATGAAAAGAATTTGAAGTCCTCCGAGGGTGAGTTTTGCGTAGAATGAAGGCAATTGAAAATCTGTGAATAGCGACAATAAAATAAATAATAAACCGGGTAATTGCAGAATGAGTAATGATAAAAGTTGGGCTTTATTTAATCCTATTTTACGGGGGATGGTATTTGCATCAATTATCGTATCACCAGGTATGTCCTTAATGTCTTTAATAATTTCTTTACTCAAGATTATAAAGAAAGCACAAATTCCAACAAAATAAATAAAACGATAATCTAAATAGGTACTCCAAGTGATGGCGTGATAGGGTGAGAAGGGTAGCACAGACTCATTTAATACTTGCATGAACCAACTCGAAAGAAACAAAACCAAGCATGGTAGCGCAGCCAATACAACATTGCCTAGCAACAATTTTCTTTTCCAATACGCGCTATAAAACCACAATAAGTTTATACTGATCAAATGCACGACAACAAAAACTAAATTTTGATAGTACCAAGATAAATATGCTGCCACTGCAAGTGCTAGCCCATTAAAAATCCAATTAACCAAAATAGCCCACCGCTTACTTATATGCCTTGAAAGAACAATGGATTGAGGTTTATTAATTCTATCTGCTTTCAAATCAAAATAGTCATTTATTACATGACCGGCGGCAGCAATCAATAGTGTAGATGCGATTAATAAACCGTAATGAAATGAATTAAAATCGATAACCTCGTACGGATTTTTTAAATGTAGAAAATAGGCAACACCAATCATAGAAATGGTTATTACGGCCAAATTTTTTATTCTGATGAGTCTAATAAAAGGGATCATTGAATTATTTTATAACTTGTTCGACGGTTTTTTTGATGTGCAGCAGCAATCTCTTTTGGAAGCACCATTAATGCTATTTTTTCATCGGAAACTAAGGGTTGATTAGAACCATAGCCCTTGCTTACTAATCTTTTGGCCTCAATGCCTTCATTAATTAAAAAATCTCTAACGGCATTGGCCCTTTGTTCAGAAAGCAAAAGGTTGTTTATAGAATCTCCTTGGCTATCAGTGTGTCCTTGTATTTCAATATTTATCTGGGCATTCATTTTTAAGTATTGAGCTAAATTACTCAGTTCAATTTTAGATTCAGGTCTTAAAGTGGACTTGGCTAAATCAAAGAAAACATTGTTCAGGATGTTTTCTGCTGCAGATTGTATAGGATTGAGGGGCATATCTAAAAGAAAACTTTGTGCATTTTCTTTTATTCTCAAGTCGAAATTTAATGAAAAAGGATGGTATCCATCTCTATTCACAATCACGGCATAGCTTTTGTTGATGGGCAATGGTAAAGTGATTTTGCCATCAAAAGCATCCGTGAATCCGTCAAAAATAATTTTACCTGAATTCAAGTCACTCAGTGTGATATGCGCCTCTAACTTCTTATTATTTATTGCATCAAATGCAGTGCCTTCAAAATAATAGGTTTGCACCGCTTGCATCTCCCTGGGCAATTCAAACCAGTAAATATCTAAACCTCCAAATCCTCCTTCTCTATCTGATGCAAAATAAGCGATGTCGCCTTTTGCTGAAACCAGTAAAGAATTTTCATCAAAGCGCGTATTGATCGGGTAACCTAAATTAGTTGGTTTACTCCAATTTCCTAGATCATCCATTTTAGAAACGAATAAATCCGAGCCACCCAAGCCGATATGTCCTCTCGATGCAAAATATAGTGTACGCCCGTCAGGATGGATCTGAACAGACTCCTCGTTGGCCATAGAATTGATTGTATTTGGCAATCGTTGCCCTTCTGACCACTCGCCATTTTCTTGGAGGAAAGCAACATAAATATCACTATTGGTCTTTGCTTCTCTAGACCGAATTGCTCGAATAAAGTAAAGCGTTTGACCGTCTGCACTTAAAGATGGTTGTGTCTCCCAATTGGAGGTATTTACTTTACCAGGTAAATTTATCGGTGGGCTCCATCGACCATTAATTTTGTGCGTGATGAATAAATCACAGGAGCCTTTTCCTGTTCGATTTCCACCATAATTCACACCAGATGGGTCGGTACAGGCAACAAATATGATGGTTTTGCCATCGCCTGAAATGGTTGGGGCACCCTCATTCCAAGCCGTATTGATGATGTTTGGCATTGGCTTGGCATCTGCCCACATTTTATTTTGGTTGTCAAAAGTTGATATGTAAAAATCTTCTTGTTCGTCTTGTTTTCCATCTACCATAAATTTAACCCTGCGTGTAAAAAGTAATACTGAAGCATCCACAGTTATAGTAGGGTAATACTCAGAAAAAGGAGTATTTACGCCAGGGCCTACATTATGAGGTTCAAAAGATTTAGGCGCTTTAATCGCTTCCATTGAAAAAATAGCACAATCCTTTAATTTATTGGCATCTTGCAGCCACTTCTCATTGGAATTCGGGTTTTTTAAAAAGATATTGATATTTTTCAAGGAACCTTCATAGTCACCAATAGTATATTGGCAAGTAGCTAAAAAGTAATGCGTACTGCCGCTTATGCTGTGCATGGGCTCTATTTCAAGAGCCTTTTGATAACATTTTGCCGCTTCTGCATATTTACGTTGATACTCGAGAAATTCTCCTTTAAGTAGATATGCTTCCCAAAAGTTTTCATCTTTTTTTATCGCTGCATCTATTAACCTAATTGCTTCAGTATAGTTTAGCGCTCCGGTCAACGGATCTCTTTTAGCCGTAGGTGCTTTTTGTGCTTGTTGAATTAATTTTATTGCTTTTTTACTAGAAGTAGAGTAGGGGAATTGCGCAAAAACGTAATTGTGTGCAACTAAAACGATAAAAATAATTAAGCTTGAAAACCTCATGGAATGTGCATATACTTATGCGTTTGTAACGAAATTTTCCACTTTTTGTTGCGTTTGATATAGTCGATTATAAGAGGTAAAAATCGTTCCTGCTTTTCCCATTCTGTTTGTAGATAAAGCTCACAATCTTCTTTGACTTTGGCGGCATGTTGCTCTGCCCATTCTAAATCTGAAGGATGCGCAATCACTACCTTTAATTCATTGGCTAATCGATAGGCCTCCTCAATAGGAATTTTAAATTTCTTTGGCGAAAAACAATACCAATCAATTTTTCCAATTAATGGATGCACGCCCGCTGTTTCAATAGCAATTTCATAGCCTTCTTTATGCAGTGCATTGCACAATGATTCCAAAGAGTGCATGGTGGGTTCTCCGCCGGTAATAACAACAAAATCAGCAGGTGTTTGAACAACTGCTTCTACAATTAATTCAATCGACATTAATTGATCTTTTGAGATATGCCAACTTTCTTTCACGTCGCACCAAACACAGCCAACATCACATCCAGCTAAACGAATAAAATAAGCTGCCCTGCCACTATGTCTACCCTCACCTTGAAGGGTATAAAAGTGTTCCATAACGGGCAATAAATTATTTGTATTCATTAGACAAATTTATCCAAAATCTAAATTCGAGAATTTTTCAAAACATAGCGCAGCCAATTTATGGCACTCAATACCGCCATTTCAATATTTCTTTGGCGGTCATCGCCAAATCGAAATTCTTTTGCCAATGTGCCATTCGGACCACTTAAACCTATCCAGATTAGACCAAGGGGAGTATTGACAGACCCGCCCGTAGGCCCTGCAATGCCTGTAGTTGATAAACAATAATCTACTGCCAATAAACGACGTCCATTTTTTGCCATTTCTATGGCAACCTCTTCACTAACTGCTCCGAATTTGTCAATTGTTTGGCTACTTACTTGAGCTATTTGTTCTTTTATCTCGTCTGAATATGTGAGTAGCGCCCCTTTGAAGTATTTAGAGGCGCCAGATATACTTGCAATTCTATTTGCCAATAAACCAGCAGTACAACTCTCAACGGTCCCGATTGTCAAATTTTGATCAATTAATAAATTACCCAGAACTTCTTCGAGAAGCTGATCATTTTTGCCAAATATGTGTTCGGGAAGTCTAATTTCTAACTCTTCGATGAAACCATCTATTTGGGCTTCTTTTTCGATGCCCGAATATGAACTTATTCTCAATTTCACCAAACCTGGAGATGGGAGGTAAGCAAGAGAAAGGCCTGCATTGCGAACACGATATTCCCAATCTTCAATTTGTTCTGCTAGAAAAGATTCTCCAATTCCTTGAGTAAGTACAGTTTTATGGAAAAGCGTTCTTTCTTTGAATCGCAAAGTTAATTCGGGAAACGCCTCTTCAATCATGATTGTTTTCATTTCATAAGGCACACCCGGCAGAGAGAGAAAAATGGTATTTTTTTGCTCAAACCACATGCCTGCAGCTGTTCCCAATCTATTTTTTAATATTTTCGCCTTGGTAGGTAATTGCGCTTGCTGGTAATTTACATCCAACATGGGCTTATTACGCAGCTTAAAAAAACTTTCTATCTGTCTAAGTGTAGCTTCATGAATTTCTAGCGGACTATCAAAATAGGTAGCCAATACCTGTTTAGTAAGATCATCCTTTGTTGGCCCTAAACCACCCGTGATAATAACACAATGCGTTTGGGGTAATACTTGTTCTAAGGCTTGAATTATCGCATCTGGATTATCACTTATAGCAATTGATCGACAAATTTGATAACCGCGGATTGCCATTTGTTGTCCAAGCCATGCAGCATTGGTATTGATGGTTTGTCCAATTAGAAGTTCATCACCGATAGCAATTATCTCAACATTCATGTTTTTTTAAATTTGGCAATTGATTCAATATGACCTGTATGCGGAAATTGATCTACCAACGCGAGTTTTTCAAGATGATAGCCTGCATTCACTAAGGTCTGTGCATCTCTTGCCTGAGTAGATGGATTACAACTAATATAAACGATGCTTTGGGCTTGAAGCCCGATTACTTTTTGCAAGGTTTTTGGCGCTATGCCAGCTCTAGGTGGGTCGAGCATGAGCCCTTTAATCTTACCCTGAAAATCTGGATATTCCTTTAAGAACTTTCCAACATCTGCAGCGTAAAATTCAACGTTTTTCATTTGATTCGTGGATGCATTTTCTTTAGCATCCGAAATCGCTTTATCTACAATATCTACACCAATAATTTTTACATCCGGATTGCGTTTGCTCATCAGTTGAGCAATTGTTCCAGTACCGCAAAAAAGATCCATGGCAATGTCTCCTTTTTCAAATGGTGCTTCAAATAAATAATCGAGAGCTTTTTTATAGAGTAATTCTGCACAGGCCGGATTGGTTTGAAAAAAACTTTCCATACTGATTTGAAACTTAAGGCCTGAAAGTTCCTCTTCGATAAATGGGCTTCCAAAGATGAGTTTTGAATGACCATTTTCTATTTTCGCTCTATCTGCTACATTATCATTGATAGTGTGCCAAAGTCCTGCTATTCGACCTGGATGTAATTGTTCTAGAAACTTTGCAAATGCAAGCACATCAAATTGATCATTTCCTTCATTTGAGGTCACCAAGTTTACGAGTAATTGATCCTGTAAAAATGATTTTCTCACAACAATATGACGGAAATATCCATGTTTTTTAGGAGGATGCCACGCTGGTAACCCTGTTTGCTGCAAATAATTGCGAATCTTGTTAAGTTTGTTTTCCCATTGCTCATCAAATAGGCCACTGGCCTTATTTAAACTTTCCACCTTCCACCACGTTCCTCTTCGCTTAAATCCAAGAGCAAAAGCGTCATCCAATTCCCAATTATTAATTAAATCATGTTCGATAGATGAAAAACTATATTCCATCTTATTTCGGTAATGATAAATTGCCGGTGAAGCAATAAAACCGTCAAATTTTTCAAGGCAATGGTCGATGCCGCTCAAGCGCTTGAAAGTGGAAAGTGTGCTTTCTTTTTTATAGTTGTTTTGTATCTCGATTGGCACATAGATATATGGGCCGCCTGATATTTCTTGAAAGTCGGATATTTTTTCTAACGGTGCACGCTGTATAATTTCGATTAATTTGGCCTCTGCAAAGGTTTTTCTAAGTGTTTGAATTTTAGCCCTCACAAGTTGTCCAGGGAATGCATTATCGACAAAAACTATAAATGTGCCGCGCTCGGTTTGTATTTTAGCAATACCACGTCCTCCAAAAGCGTAATCTTCAATTTGAAGATCAATTTCTTGGCCGCGCTGAATAATCATATCATTCCGCGAATTACGCCATTCTCCGAATTTTGAAAGAATCCGATAATTTCTTCTTTCAGGGCGCTTTCTGCCATGGTTTGCTGAACAGCACTAATTCCTTTGGCTACATTGCTATTTTGGACATAAATTATGCGGTAAATATCTTCTATTTCCCTTACTTGTTCTTCACTGAAGCCACGTCTTCTCAAACCAACTGAATTGACACCTGCAAATGAAAGGGGTTCTCTTGCTGCTTTAATGTAAGGCGGAACATCTTTACGGATTAATGAAGCACCTCCGATAAAAGCGTGCTTTGCAATGTGCGTGAATTGCTGGGCTGCAGCTTTTCCTTCTAGAATTGCCCAATCATCAATAGTTACATGTCCAGATAAACCTGTATAGCTAGCCAAAATGACATTGTTACCAATCTGACAGTCATGAGCAACGTGAACATAGGTCATGAGAAGACAATTATCACCGATTGAAGTTTTAAGCTTATCGTTAGTACCGCGATGAATGGTAACACATTCTCGAATGCGGGTGTTGTTTCCTATTTCGACAGTGGTATACTCATTGTCAAATTTTAAATCTTGTGGAATTACGCCCACACTAGCGCCTGGGAATACATGACAGTCCTCACCAAGCCGAGTGCCAGGATATAGTACGGCATTAGAATGGATATGACATCCATTGCCAATTACGACATCTGGATGAATTACAGCAAAAGGATCTATTCTAACCTTTTGTCCTATTTGAACATTTTCTGCTATTGAAGCTAAGTTGGAGATCATTCTGCCTTGTCTTTAATTATTTGAGCAAGCATGCTTGCCTCAGACACTACTTTACCGTTGACATAGGCAGTCCCATTCATCTCAACCAAACCCCGTCGGATTGGTGAATTGAGCACTAACTCAAATACAACAGTATCCCCTGGAACGACTTTTTGTTTAAATCTTACATTGTCTATTTTCATAAAATAGGTTGAATATAAATGAGGGTCCTCAACTTGAGAAAGTGCATAGATTCCGCCCACTTGTGCCATCGCCTCAATTTGTAAAACACCCGGAAATACAGGGTTTCCAGGAAAATGGCCCGTAAATATGGGTTCATTCATTGTTATATTTTTAACGCCAATAATTGATTGGGGATGAATTTCCATAATCTTATCTACCATTAAAAATGGATAGCGATGTGGCAACATATTTTCAATGTCGGTGGTTGTATACAGCGGTTCTTTGGAAAGGTCAAACAAGCGGCCGCTTTGATCTTGTTTTTTTATTTGTTCCTTTAAAACCTTTGCAAAACTCACATTTCCGTAATGTCCCGGACGTGCGGCTAAAATATGGGCTTTAATTGGTTTTCCAATCAGGGCAAGATCGCCAACAATATCTAATAGCTTGTGGCGTGCCGGTTCATTTTCACATTGTAATTTACTACTATTGAGCACTCCAATACCGTCGAGATTTACATTTAGTTTTTCTTTTCCTAGAATTTTTGAGAGTTTATCAAGTTCTTCTTGGCTAATATCTGCCCTATCGACTAGAACAATAGCATTATCGAGATCCCCACCTTTGATGAGATTATTTTTAGCCAATATCTCTAATTCTCTTAAAAAGACAAAGGTCCTACAGTGGGCAATTTGATCCTTGAATTCAGAAATGTTATACATGCTTGCATGTTGGGTGCCCAGCACCGGAGATTGGTAGTCTACCATTACCGTAATTCGGTAGTTCGAATCGGGAATTGCCAAAAATTCAATACCTTTTTGAGTGTCTTCCCATGGAATGTTTTCGTTTAATTCAAAATATTCACGTTCGGCATCTTGGTTTTCATAACCAACCTTTTCAATTCCTTTAACAAAGGGCAGCGCACTCCCATCCATTATTGGTACCTCAGGACCATTTAATTTAATGAGCGCATTATCAACTTGACAGCCGTACAAAGCCGCGAGAACATGTTCTGTAGTGTATACTCGTGCTCCGTTGTATTCTAAGGTGGTGCCACGCTCTGTTGATATAACTAAATCAACGTCTGCCTTGATTGTTGGTTGATTTTCGAGGTCAGTGCGTTGAAATTTATAACCATGGTTTGCAGGAGCTGGACATATTTCTAAACATACTTCTTGGCCTGTATGAAGACCGATACCTTCAAAAACAATCCTTTCCTTTATTGTTCTTTGTTGTTCTATCATGGGTTGTTCTTTTTGTTTTCAAGCGCCTTGACTTTATTTTCTAAATCGAAAATGGTTTTAATTAAAGTCGGTAATTTTCGAAATCCAAAATGAGCGCGTTTAAATTCATTGATAGGTATAGCGGGAGTGCCCATTAAGGTATCCGCTTTTTTTACAGTTGAAGGTATACCAGATTGTGCCACTATTTTTGTGTGATCGGCAATACTCAAATGTCCGGCAATACCAGTTTGCCCGCCAATTTGGACATGTTTACCTATCTTGGCCGAACCTGCAATACCCACTTGAGCTGCCATCGCTGTATGCCGGTCAATATCTACATTGTGTGCAATTTGACAAAGGTTATCAATTTTTACACCTTTACGAATAAAGGTTGATCCCATAGTAGCTCTATCAATACTGCAATTTGAACCAATTTCAACATCATCTTCAATGACTACATTGCCGATTTGTGGAATTTTACTGTAAACACCATCTTGGTCTGGTGCAAAACCAAAACCATCCGATCCTATTACCGTTCCTGCATGTATTATACAGCCGTCGCCTATTTGGCAGTTCTTATATACATTCACTGAGGCATAGAGCGTAGTATTGTTACCCACCTTGGAATTTTCTTCAATGACTACGTTGGGATGAATTTGAGCGTTTGAACCTATTTGCACATTTTCACCGATATATGCAAAAGCACCGATATATACATTATCACCAATCACAGCCGTTTTATGGATGAAACAGGGGTCTTCTATAATAGCTTCCCTTCTGTTCATATTATCATAGATAGCAAGTAGTTTTGCAAAACTTGCATATGCATCCGCCACTTTGATTAATGTAAGCGTTGAAGGTAAATCTTTGGTGGGTTCAAACGAATCATTTACAATACAGATGCTCGATTTTGTATTGTAGATAAATGCTTCGTATTTGGGATTGGAAAGAAAACTTAAAGTGCCTAGTTCTCCTTCCTCAATTTTTGCTAATGCTTGAACTACGGCCTCTGGGTTGCCAAGGATTTTGCCATTCAATAGCGTCGCAATCTGCACAGCAGTAAATTCCATAAATCAAAATTATAAAATGATTAAAATGCTAGCGTCTTGAAAAACTGAACTTTTGAACAATTTCAACCTGAATTCTGTGGATTATCTCGCCAGCGTTATAAATTACTGCTTTAGCGAAACAATTTTACCCTTGTCTTTATACAATATACAGTATGCTAAATATTCCGGTTTTTTATCAGTTGAATTAATTCTAAATACATGAATCGGTTTTGGACTTGCATTCAAATCGCTTTTTAAATAATCAAACGTACTTTTATTCATTAAATTATTTAGAGCATTCACATCTCGTATTTGTAATGAATCAAAATGGGTTTTTAAAGGGCTATTTTCCGGGAGGTAAAAAAAACTTTTTTGATTCGCTGGTCTAATTATTTCGCCATAAAGAGGTTTAACTTTAGATTTTTTGTAGCGTTTCCAATTACTTTGATTAGGTATAAAATCTACAATTAAACTTTCATCTACAATTTGGGCTAGAAGATCAATTTTTCTATTTTGAGCATTCTTTATTTGCAGCACATAAATTTTATGTTTTCCGTGTTTTTTACTTTTACTGAAAAACACATCAGCCTCTTGAACAGCTTTATAAAAACTTCGATGGGTAAATTTATTTTTCTTAAAGAAGTCTTGGGCTTGAACTGCGTCCATTACCCAGATGCGACCCTCAAAACTATCCTTTACGCGATTTGAAGGCATCCAACTACATCCTCTTGTATTGAAAATACCAAAAGTTAAAATTAGGCCTAGACCAAAGCCAAAACCATAGTAACGTAGTCTTCTCCAGAAAGATTCCATAGCATAAAAAAAGGGAGCAAACTCCCTTTAAAATATTACATTAATGCTTCGAGTTTCTCGGCCAATACAGCCTTTGGAACAGCGCCTACTGATTTATCCACTACTTCGCCATTTTTTATAAATAGTATAGTGGGTATCGAACGCACACCAAATTTAGAGGAAACCGCCATATTGTGGTCAACATTGACTTTTCCGATAAGTGCTTTGCCTTCATATTCGGAATGCATTTCCTCAATAACTGGTCCAATCATGCGGCAAGGCCCACACCATTCTGCCCAAAAATCGACAATTACAGGTTTATCTGATTTTAATACAAGTTCATCGAAGTTTTGGTCTGTAATTTCTACTGCCATATAAATTTTATTTTGTCATTACTAACTCAGGAGGGACAAAATTAATGCTTTTTTATTTCTGAGGCTAAATATTTTGCAGTGTATGATTTGTTTTTCATTTTTTTTACAAAATCGTTGCTAGGACCCTCAAATAACAAGTTGCCTCCTCGTTTTCCTCCTTCAGGGCCCATTTCTATTATATAATCAGCAGTTTTTATCATGTCTAAATTGTGTTCAATAATTAATACGGTATTGCCGCCATCGACAAGTTTTTGCAAAACTTTTAATAATAACTGTATATCCTCAAAATGCAGTCCTGTAGAGGGTTCATCTAGTATGTATATGGTTTTCCCCGTGGCTTTTTTAGTTAATTCTGCGGCCAATTTAATTCGTTGCGCTTCGCCTCCCGATAAGGTAGTTGAAGATTGCCCAAGTTGGACATAGCCTAGGCCTACATCGACAAGCGTTTGCAACATTCGATGAATTTTTGGTTGGTTTTCAAAGAATTGGCAGCCTTCTTTAATTGTCATTTGAAGTACATCAGCGATCGTTTTTGATTTATATCTTACCTCAAGGGTCTGGTCATTATATCGCTTCCCATTGCATTGTTCGCACATGACATACACATCTGGTAAAAAGTTCATTTCAATTAATCGCATTCCTCCTCCATTGCATGTATCGCATTTTCCACCGCTAACATTGAAAGAAAAGCGCCCTGCTTTGTATCCCCTTATAAGTGCCTCCGGCATACTTGCAAATAAACTACGGATTTCATCAAATATCTTAGTGTAAGTTACAGGGTTGGATCTTGGCGTACGGCCAATAGGACTTTGATCAATTTCAATTACTTTATCCAAATTTTCGAGCCCTAATATTTTTTTGTAGGGTAGAGGAGTTCTTATTGAATCATGGAAATGATTCATTAAAATTGGGAAAAGTGTTTGATTAATTAAAGAAGATTTACCGCTTCCACTAACTCCAGTGATATAGGTCATCGTTCCTAAAGGGATTTTTATATTTATATTCTTAAGGTTATGACCGCAAGCGCCAACTAATTCTAAAAATTTACCATTCCCCTTGCGAAGTGAATTGGGCATTTCAATTTTTCTGCGTCCACTCAAATAATCGGCAGTAACTGTGTTAGACTTCAACATCTCCTTGTAGCTACCACAATAAACAATTTGCCCACCATGAACGCCCGCCCCTGGCCCAATATCGACTATGAAATCTGCTGCTTCCATCATCTCTTTATCGTGTTCAACAACAAGAACCGTATTGCCGATGTCGCGCAATCGTTTAAGTGATTGAATTAACTTACTGTTATCGCGTTGATGCAAGCCAATCGATGGCTCATCCAATATGTATATAACATTGAGTAATTCTGTGCCAATTTGTGTAGCCAACCTAATGCGTTGTGCCTCTCCTCCAGAAAGTGATTTTGCACTGCGGTTCATTGTTAAATAATCTAGCCCCACTTCAAGAATAAAATTTAATCTCGCATTGATTTCCTTGATTATTTCTTGGCCAATCTGCAACGCTTCAGGATGAAGAATTGTTGGAAGTTCACTACACCATTCCTTTAATTGCTGAAAATCAAAAGATGCGATTTGGCCAATGTGAAGCTCACCAATTCTAAAATGTAATGCTTCTTTTTTAAGTCGATAACCATTACAAATCGGGCATATTTTTTTTCTCATGAATCCTTGAGCCCAACGTTCAATGGATGTTGAGGAATCTTGGGCATGTCTTGCTAAAAAATGTATCAATCCTTCAAAACGCTCAGTCTGCTCCTCAGGACCTAAAACCATGTCCTCGTTTCCGTAAAGAATTAAATCAATTGTTTGACTATCTATTTGATCAATAGGTGTTTTTAAATCGAAATGCTCCGCAATTAATATTTTCTCAATTTTATCAAAAACCCATGATTTTTTATAGGCACCCAATGGCGCTAGGCCTCCATTTTTAATGGATATTCCAAGATCAGGAATGATTTTGTCTCGATCCATTTCGCTTACCTCACCGAGCCCTTTACATTGAGGGCAGGCACCGTAAGGCGAATTAAAAGAAAATAAATTTGGTTCAGGATCTGGGTAAGAAATCCCACTTTCAGGGCACATCAAGGCCATGCTGTAATGTCGTAGCGAGTTGGCTTCTAAATCCAAAACCATTAAAGTTCCTTCGCCAATTTTTAGACATGTTTGTACAGTCTCAAGACAACGATTTGTTTGGATTTCACCAGCAACAAAACGGTCAACGACTACTTCAATGTCATGTGTTTTATAGCGATCAAGTTTAATAGGTTGATTGAGTTCCAATATTTTGCCATCCACGCGAACTTTGGAGTAACCAAGCCGCTGAATTTGCTCGAAAAGTTCGCGGTAATGTCCTTTTCGGCCTTTTACTTTTGGAGCAAGTAATGCAACCTTCTTTCCATTAAAGTGCTGCCCAATAAGCGAAGTAATTTCTTGCTCGGAATATTGAACCATTTTTTGGCCCGTTTGGTACGAATAGGCTACCGCTGTACGGGCATACAACAAGCGAAAAAAATCATACAATTCCGTAATTGTACCAACTGTTGATCGAGGCGATCTTCCAACTGTTTTCTGTTCGATTGAAATTACTGGGCTTAAGCCATCTATTTTATCGACATCAGGTCTTTCAAGGCCGCCAATAAATTGACGGACATATGATGAGAATGTATCGAGGTAACGTCGTTGCCCTTCGGCAAAGAGCGTATCAAAAGCTAAAGAAGATTTACCACTCCCACTAAGTCCAGTAAATACAACCAATTTATGCCGTGGTATCTCGAGATTTATTTCTTTTAAGTTGTGTTCTCGAGCACCTTGAATGCGGATCAGATCATTTGAAATTTCTTCCAATTTTGTTTATTCAAATGGTGAATAAAAAGTATCAAACGCCAATCCTTTCTGATCTTTGAACGAAATTAAGGGATCGTTATCTAGCTCCCAATCAATGGCTAAAATTGGGTCGTTCCATATTAAGCAGTTTTCTGCTTGGTGCTGGTAATGATGGGTGCATTTATAAGAAAAAATCGTCTCATTTTCTAGCGCTAAAAATCCATGCGCAAAACCCGGAGGAATATATAATTGAATGCCATTTTGTCCACTTAGCACTATTTTAAAATGCCGACCATATGTAGGTGAGGAGCGCCTTAAATCAACCGCTACATCAATAACAGAACCATTGAGAACTTGCACCAATTTACCTTGTTCAAAAGGTGGGTTCTGAAAATGTAGTCCTCGAAGTGTGCCTTTTGAAGATTTCGACACATTATCTTGAACAAATTCTAAGTCTTTAATCAATTTGCTATAATTAAAAGATTGGTAAGCTTCAAAAAAGTACCCGCGATCATCACTAAATCGTTGAGGTACAATGCTAAAAAGACCGGAAAGATATTCTTCTTTTAATTGCAACATTTGGTCCTAATTTTAAGCGTAAAATTACATTAATTTTGTAGACTATGATTTTAAGAATTTGCCTGCTAGGGTTTTTGATTCCATTTTATGCGTTTACTCAAAAGCCGTTACAATCAGTTACAATGAAGATGGTTCATGACGCACAATCATCTCAAGCAAAGTGGAGCATCTGTGCCGTAGATTTAAATACGGGTGATACACTAAGTGCATATAATTCAGATGTTCCATTAATTGGGGCATCTATCAATAAATTGGTAAGCTCGGCCGTAGCATTATCGGAACTTGGAGTGGATCACAAGGCAACAACTGAAATCATTTTGGAAGGTAAAATGATGGCAAACGGAACCTTTGATGGCGATATTCGAATTTTGGGTCATGGTGATGTTTCTTTAGGTTCTAAATTTTTTAATGAACAGGGAGAGGAATTAAAATTTTTAGAAGATTGGTGTAGTGCCATCTCTCAGAAGGGAATAAAAAATATAACTGGAAATATTATCGCCGATGGCATTTCTTTTGGTGCTTATGATTGCCCTTTGGGATGGGTAAAAGAAGACATGGCCAATTACTATGGTTCAGGAGCATATGGACTGAATTTTTATGATAACATACTCAAATTAAAATTTAGTGCTGCGGGTGCCGGGACAACAATAAAATATGTAGGAAGTTACCCAAGTGATGGGCATAATTCCTTTAGGATTGGAGCCAAGTCTGCGAATAGTTCCGGTGAAAATCTGAACTTTTATGGTACTGCATTCTCTTATCAGCGCTCAGTTTCGGGAACCATGCCAGCCAATAAAACAGTTGAAGTAAGAGCGAGTATGCCAGATCCAGAACGCTTATTGGCCGATATTTTTTTGAAGCAATTACAAGCCTCGGGGATACGTGTAAATGGTTCAGCGGTATCTGCTCGTTTTAGTGAAGAGTACAGAAAATCTAAGTCAGATACGCAATTGGTTTACACCCAAATAGGTCAAAGCTTGGAGAAGATAATTTTTTACACAAATCACCATAGCGTCAATATGTTTGCAGAAGGGAATTTATTGCAACTTGGCGCCGAAAAATATGGTAAAGGCACCTATGAAAATAGCTTGCGTGTAATAGATGAGGTGTTTCAGCAATGGCAGATAGGGCCTTGTCGGGTTGTGGATGGAAGCGGATTATCTAGAGAAAACAGGATGAGTGCATCGCAATACGTTCATTTATTGACCTTGCAAACCAACCAAGAATATTATGCTTCTTACTACAGAAGTTTGCCCATAGCTGGCGTTTCAGGTACGCTTAAACCTGTTTGCCGTGGTCAGGCAGCTCAAGGAAAAATGCATGCCAAAAGTGGAAGTATGAGAGGAATTCGTGCTTATGCTGGATACGTAGAGTCTGCAGATGGCCATCAAATAGCATTTGCCATTATTGCCAATGGCTTTAACATTTCAACAAAATCTATGATTACTAAAATGGAACCTTTCTTTAACAGTTTGGCTACATACCGAGCTCAACCGAAATAATTTCTTTCCAGAATTCTGTAATTTCCATACCCGCTACTTCAATCATTTTGGGCACAATACTTTGGTCAGAAAATCCTGGCGTCGTATTGACTTCAATTACAAAAGGCACCTCATTGACGAGCATAAAGTCAATTCGAGCAATAGATCTTAAATTAAGTATACTGTATATTTCCTTTGCCTTTTGTTCAATTAATCTTTGGGCAGCTTCAGATATCCTTGCCGGAGTTATTTCTTGGGATTTCCCTTGATATTTTGCTGCATAGTCAAAAAAATCTGTCTCGGAAACAATTTCAGTCAGAGGTAGCGATTTAATTCCATTTCTGCTTTTAAATACACCACAGGTAACCTCAGTGCCATTTAAAAATTGCTCAGCAACAATGCTATTGCCTTCTTTAAAAGCAGCTGCAATAGCATCGTCAAGAGTAGAAGGTGATTTTACTTTGGAAATTCCGAAACTCGAACCAGAATCTGTTGGTTTTATAAACAACGGAAGCCCCAATTGACCAATAAGTTGATCCAAATCAATGATGTCTCCTTTTAAAAATCTTTTTGACTGAGCTATTTCAAAACCAAAGCCTTTGAGAAATTGATTGCAATACCATTTATCAAAAGATAAAGCCGAAGATAAAACACCGGAATTTACAAAAGGAATTTGGAGCATTTCAAGGTAAGCTTGAATTAGTCCGTTTTCTCCTGGGTTACCGTGTGTATAAACAATAGCTGCGTCAATTTGATTTTCTATTGTCAGTTTTTCCCGCCAGTTTTCTTGATTAATTTCGATTAAAACACACTGTAAATGCTCCGGAAAGTGTTTAAGTATGGTATTGGCACTTTTAACAGAAATATCGTATTCAGATGAAAAACCCCCACAAATTATTCCGACGCGTTTCATGCATTTATTTTTAAACGAAATTATCTAAAATTGGTAATTTCGCAACATGAGGCTCCTTTATTTTATATTTTGGTTCGGTTTAGGTTTTAGTTTTCGCCTCTTTTTTAGGCGTATTAAGGCTGTCCGCCCTAATAAATTTAGATTTGGACGAACCATTTTTGTAAGTAACCATCCATCGGCGTTTCTAGACCCTTTACTAATTGCTAGTGCACGCAAGCCAGTAGTTTATTTTATGACGCGTTCTGATGTTTTTAATTGGTTCACTAAACCGCTTTTTTGGTTGTCACAAATGATTCCAATTTATCGGGCTCGTGATGGGGGCGATTCCCGCGAGAAAAACAAAAAAGTTTTTAAAAAAGCAACGCAAACATTAGCGAAAAATAGATGCCTATTGATTTTTGGTGAAGGCATGACAGACGACGTTTTTGAGCGGCGCTTGAAGCCTATTAAAAAAGGAGCCATAAGAATTGGATTCACAGCATTGGAAGATCTTAATTGGAGTCTTGAAATCAAAGTGCAAGGTCTAGGTATTAATTATACCAACCCAGGTGTTTTACGAAGCGATGTTCTCATAGCAGCAGCAGAGCCCATAGTTTTAAATCAATATAAGGAGTCTTATTTAGAAAATCCAAGTCGTGTGATTGCTGAGCTCAATAGAGAGTTAGAAAAACGCATGCAACAACAAATAACACACTTATATACTGATGATCAAATCAGCTTACATGAAAATGTTATGATGCTCAATCGTAAAGGAATGCATGTAAATTGCTATAATGATAAAATTTCTTTGGAGAACCGATGGCGTTATTCTCAAAGATTGGCAACATTTATTCAAGAAGAAGAATTAAAACAGGCACCATTATTTAGTGCGATTAAAAATGAAATAGATCAATATCTTGAACAATTACAACGCAAAGGTCTTAGTGAATCTGAATTGTATTGGTATGCAATTGAAGAAAATTGGCGATTAAAAATATTTTTGAAGTGCTTAATGCAACTACCACTTTTCATTTTAGGTCTTATCCCAGTTGGGATTCCGTATTTCTTTGTCAAGAGATTTGTCGAGAAAAAAATGAAGCGCAGGGTATTCTGGTCTTCAACAAAAATGGGCATGCTACTTGTAATCATTCCTCTCATCTCCATTGCTTTGATGATGATAGGAGACTTATACATCGACTTAGCCTTTTGGATTTGGCTTATTATTTTTCTAAGTATGAATGTTTTAGCACTCGGATATTATTTGTTCATGAAAAATTTAAAATTGTTATTAAAATCTTTGCGTTGGAATGCACAAAGTTTAGTTACAATTGTTAAGTCTCGAGAGCAGCTCCTTCAGAAATTAACATTATTTGATTTTTAATGCAAAATACCACACGTTTTAGAAAGCCTCAATGGCTGCGCGTAAAACTGCCAACCGGTGAGAAATACCGCAAGGTTAGAAGTCTTGTTGATGAACATAAATTGCATACTATATGCCAAAGCGGGAGCTGTCCGAATATGGGTGAATGCTGGGGTGAAGGTACGGCCACGTTTATGATTTTAGGTAATATATGCACGCGTTCTTGTGGTTTCTGTGGTGTGCAAACCGGAAAACCTGAAAATGTCGATGAATTTGAGCCAGGACGGGTTGCCAATTCTGTTAAAATAATGGGTGTTAAGCATGCTGTTCTAACATCTGTTGATCGAGATGATCTCAAAGATGGTGGCGCACATATATGGGCTCAAACGGTAAGGGCCATTAGACATCAATCGCCTGAAACAACACTTGAAACGCTTATACCTGATTTTGCGGGCAATTGGGAAAACCTACAAATTATTATTGATGTGGCCCCAGAAATTGTTTCTCACAATTTAGAGACCGTTAGACGGCTTACAAAGCAAGTGCGCATTCAGGCAAAGTACGACCGCAGTTTGGAAGTGCTGTTTCGACTTAAAAAAGGTGGTTTGCGCACAAAATCTGGTGTCATGTTAGGTTTAGGTGAGTCTGAACAGGAGCTTATAGAAACTATGCAGGATTTGCGTTCTGTAAATGTGGATGTGCTGACCTTAGGACAGTATCTTCAGCCATCACCAACACATCTTCCCGTAGCCGAATTTATTAGCCCAGAAAAATTTACAATGTATCAAAAAATAGGCTTGGAAATGGGCTTTAAATATGTGGAAAGCGGCCCATTGGTGCGCTCCTCTTATCATGCTGAAAAACATTTAATCGATTAAAAAAAAACAAAAAGATTTTAAATTTTTAATGCTTCAAATTTGAATAATTGTCAAACTTTAGACGTCTGAATTAAGAGAATATTTCTTAATTTAGTACATTAATCATGCCTTATTAATATTTTCTTATGAATAAAAAATTATATTTAGTTGGTTCTCTGATAGTTACAGGTATTTTAGCGCTCGCTTATGTGGCCTATCAATCTATTGCAAAGGAAGGAATTTATGAGCAGTCTGGATTATCTGTTATACAAGAAACTAGTTCAGATGACGCCTTGTCTTGGCTTAAAGCGCGTTACATTGATGTTACCACCGGAGAGCGTGTATCCGATGAAACCTTGGCTAAAATTGAACAAGAAATTCGTAAAAAAGGAACTTCTAAATCTATAGTGTTTGAATCTTTAGGTCCAGATAACATTGGGGGCCGAACTAGAGCCATTTGCGTTGACAGATCAAATAACGATCGCGTTTGGGCTGGTGGCGTGTCGGGAGGCTTGTTTGTTTCCAACAATAAAGGGAATTTTTGGGAGCGCCAGGTGTCCTATTTCGCTGCTGGAGCTAATCCTTACATATCAAGTATGACCATGACTTTAGACAATACACTTTATGTGGCAACAGGTTCAAATGACGAAGGTTGGAGTGGTAATGGTGTATGGTACTCAACAGATTTTGGTGCCACATTTCAACAGGTACCAGGAACCTCTAATTGTACAGAAGTGGCTAGTTCGGATGTAGATAATTATGTCTGGTTGGCAACGGCTTCAGGACTTAAAAAATGGAAGGTTGGAGATGCCTCATTAACGAGTGTTCCAGCTTCAAATGGAGGTTGTTTTGCCTTAAAAGTTTCTAAAGATGGCCAAGTCATAGTAGCGGCCTATGCTGCGAATAAAACGTTTGTTTCAACAGATGGAGGAAATAGTTTTACCGATAAATCGGGTTCTATTGCCAATAATCTTGTGCCAACTGGTGCAGCACGAATTGAATATGCTATTTCACCTACAAAGCAAGGCGGTAATTACTCACTCTATGCGGTGCGTACCAACTCGAATTTGCTATCGATGCATGTTTCACATGACAACGGCCAAACTTGGAATCAATTTGTTGGTCCTTCAGGCCCACCAAATGAATTTGATATCTACCGCAATCAAGGTACCTACAATAGCGTTATTTCTGTTGATCCAACAGACAATGAAAGGTTGTTGATTGGAGGTATCGACATCTGGGAATGGAAGCAAACGGTAAACAACCCGCCATCTGGTGGTTTTGAAAAAATTTCACTTTGGTTTGTTAATCCAAGTTCTCCAACTTATGTTCACGCAGACAACCACGAAATGAAGTGGGATGACAACAACCGTTTTTATGTTGGAAATGACGGCGGAATCGGTATTTCAGCAAATAAAGGTCAGAGTTGGTTACCGGCGAACCGTGGTTACAACGTAACGCAATTTTATGGTATTGCATTTGATGCAGCAGGTCGTGTAATGGGAGGCGCCCAAGATAATGGTACGCTTTACAACGACTTCTCATTATCTACTTATCACGAGTTCCGTGAAGTAAATGGCGGTGATGGTTTTGAGTGTGAAATTTCTTTTTACAATCCTAATGTAATGTTCTCTTCTATTTATTACAATAGTATTTCCCGCTCCGGTGACCGAGGAGTAAATTGGACCAATTTTGCACCGAATTTGCCTGGAACTTATGATCCTCCTGGTACAGATGGTAGTCCAAACCACCCTTTCCATACAGAATTATTCTTTGCCGAATATTACGATCCAAATTCACAAGATTCTGTTACATACATTCCAAAGAAAAATTTTGGTGCCGGTGAAATGTTGCGCATTCCATCGTTGGCTTCTGGCGACACGATTACAATGTCAGCGCCAACTGCGCTCTATTTTGATGACACCTTGTATTACACGCCATCTTTAACCTCAAATGGGGTCAACTATGGTCTAAATCCGGCAACAGGCGAAACGGTTGATATGGGTTCAGATACTGTTATTTTCAATGTAGCTTGGGACACGCTTCGCATTGCTGACCCTTATCAATCTTGGTTTTTAGTATATGTTAATGCCAATGGCGGTGAACTATGGGGAACGCGCAATGCTGCTCGTTTCTCGGTTACAAATCCAGGTTGGATTTGCGTGGCTAAAGGAATCGGAGGTGGCAATTGGAATTCTGTGGATGTAGAATTTTCTAGAGATCTCAACCACTGTTATATAAGTGCTGGAAATGGAATTTGGCGACTTGACGGTCTTGGTAGCGTTTATACAAGTAATCCTAACTTCTATTCAGAGGCAGGATACGTTACCCAAGGTGCAACTTCAACACCTCCCACGGCCACAACACTAACTAAAATTACGAATACATCTTATGAAGGAATCGCAATCAATCCAAATGATGCAAATGATTTGGTATGTTTTGCAAGTTTCAATGGTACAAATAAGCGTTCAAATAATGCAACTGCAGCAACACCAACCTATACCAATTTGGGTTCCATAGTTTCTGGTATTGCTACATATGACGGTATTATTGATCGCAACGATTCGGACATTTTAGTAGTTGGTACTTCAAACGGTGCATGGGTCACTGAAAACGGAGGTGCTACATGGGAAAATGCCTCAACTGGTTTTGAAGGCACCCCGGTTTTTGAGGTTCGACAAAGTTGGCGTTCTTTTGATGAAGGCAACGGAAGGCCAGGAGAAATCTACTTGGGAACCTTTGGACGAGGAATTTGGCGAACAACTCAATATCTTGGTACCAACAATGATTTGGGTACGCCAGCACAAGAATTTAAAACTAAATTAAGAACTTATCCTAATCCAACTAAGGAGAATACTAATTTGACTTTTGAATTAGCTCAAAGTGGAAAGGTTCAAATTGAGGTTTATTCAATTACAGGTCGCTTGGTATGGAGTAAGAGTCTTCAAATGGCCGAAGGAACAAATCAGTTAAACATTGATAGTGCTGATCTGCCTTCTGGCACCTATATTGTCAAATTTAATTCAGGAAAACAATCTGATAGTGCCAAATTTATTAAATTGTAATCCAAATGAAATCAAATTTAAAAGGAGGCCTTGGCCTCCTTTTTTTTTAAATTACATATAAAATTTTGATTATACCACAGAGGGTAAAATTTAAATTAGCACTTTGATTCTTTTAAAGCTAGTACAACAAAATTATTGATAAGTAACTCACCACCCGAAGAAGAAACCTCAGGGTGAAATTGCACACCATAATGTGGCTTTTTTTTATGCTTCATGGCTTCGTTATTACATGATTTGGAACTAGCCAATAAGTTAAAGCCTTTTGGTACGGTAATATGTTCGCAATGATCTTCTTGCATAAAAACCTTTTGAGCCAATCCATCAAACAAAGGATCTTTCTTTTTAAGAATTATTTCATGCAATTGCCGATCTTCAGCCATAGGAGTAATTTGTGCTCCATACTGAAGCCCTAGAATTTGATGCCCAAAACATATTCCGAGTATTGGTTTTGAATACCCTTTTACCCATTCAAAACTATTCATATAAGGAAGCGGATTAATTTCTGTGAGTAAAATGGGCGCTCCAGAAATCACCACACCATTATATTGATTGAGCACTTTGTAATTGATATCGTGCAATCCAATAATTTGCACCGTAGTAGATCTTTCTATGATTCTAGAAATATCCCGTACTTTATTAGAACCGCAATTTATTAAGGCAATCATTTCTATTTATACGTGAAAACACAACTAATTGGTCTGTGGTCACTAATTGTTTTTGGGTGAATTTTAAAATTTGACACACTTAATTTAGGACTGTGAAAAAAGTAGTCAATTCGTCCTGCTGGTAATTTTCCAATGTAAGTAGCGCCTAAACCAAAAATATTGCCTTGGAATGCATCCCTTAACACCATATGAAATTGATTATAAGTGTAGGACATGGGTGTGTCATTGAAATCTCCACAGACTATAACAGGGTATGGTGAATTTTTTAGATGTTCGACAACGCGTCTTGCTTGATTAGCTCTTTTTTGAAAGGCGCTTTTTAATTTTCTATACGCGGCAAATAAGCCTCTTTTACTTTGATAGTTTGCCAAGGTTCCGCCACCAATATTTGAATCAGATTTAAGGCCAATAGATTGTAGATGGACATTATAAACTCGTAAAGTGTCCGTATTTTTTACAATATCGGCAAAAATACAATAATTAAAATCTTGAGGGCTTTGTGAATCAAACATCACATCGCCTTTAGAAATGATGGGATATTTTGAAAAGATTGCGATTCCGTAATTTTCATGTGTTCGTCTTTTGTGTGCACTTCGCTCATGGTATTCCTTCGATCCCATAATGCGATAAATTGAATCCATAATTTCAAAGCGCGTCGGTTTGTCTTGGCGATAAAACTCTTGCAGACAAAGCACATCAGGTGCTTGGCCGTTAATAAACGAAAAAATTTGGTCACGATTTTTCAGTGCATTGTTAAAGTCAGGATTAAATAAATCAAAAAGTCGAACATTAAAACTCATTACTGAGAGTCCTTTTTGTGGATCTGAATTATTAGCATTATTTCCTAAAGAAAAATTCCTAAAATGTAATTTACCACCAATTACCAACACAATTAAGCAGATAATTGCCCATTTTGATCGCATTAAAGCCCAGATAACAAGCCAACAAATAGTCAATACCAAAAGAATCGGGTATGACAGCCCAAAAAATGGTAAAAGTGGGATAGTAGAAGGATGAATAAACGGAGCTACATAACTTAGGAGCAATCCAATTAGACTGCATACCGTCAGTAGCTTAAAGGGCCATGATAAGATGAAACTCTTCGATTTAGACATCTTTACTTTGTTGGAATAAAAAATCTTTTTCTTCTTTAGTAAGACCGTCGTAGCCCTTTTTTGAAATCTTATCCAAGATCCGATCTAATTGAGCTTGCTTAGTTTGTTTGTTTTCCCTGTATTGATCATCGCTAAGTGGTCTACCACCTTTTTTAACTTTGAATTTATTTTTTTTTCTTCTTAAACTAATTCCAAGCCATTTTTTATCCATCTGTGAACTCCAGAATTGCTGGATACTCCAAATGCCAAACGCCCCTCCACCAATATGAGCAAAATGCGCAATATTGTCAGCGGTACCCACAGAGGATAAATCTTTTAATAAAAAGAAAATTGCAATGTAATAAATCCGTAATGGAAGAATACCAAAAAGTTGGACTTGAAGCTGAGGCTTTGAAAATGCCAAAGCGATAAAAATAGCCATAATTGATCCGGATGCGCCTACAACTGAGAACATTTGGTTTTGGATAGCCGGAAAAATTATATGTGCGATTATTTCTGAAAGATTACCTGCAATTCCGCCCAATAGATATAGATGCAATAACCTTCTAGGTCCAAAGAATTTTTCATAAGTATTGCCCGCAAAATAAAGAAAAATAATATTGGTTAAAAGATGCCAAATACCGAAATGTGCAAATAAGGAAAGCACTATAGTCCAAGGTTGGAATAAAAGCCCTTCAAATGAACCAGGCAAGGCAAATAACCAATCAATCCAACGGTGGTCTACAGGTTTGGGTGTTGATGGGTCAATTTGTAAACGCTGCAGTGCATCTATGAATTGAATTAAAACAAAAAAACCAACATTAATGATCAAAAGTTTAATTACCATTGACCCACTACGATATTGGGATTTTATTTGCTCAATTAAAGGATTCATAGAATTGGGAATTTAGGCACTTTACCAAAAATTTGATCGGTCATTTTTACGCCATAATAAAACCATGATTGCACCAGCAATAGCCCCTCCAACATGAGCCAAGTGAGCAACATTATCGCCTTCCGGATTTTGAAAAGCCAAATATAGCTCCAAGAAAAAATATCCCGTTACAAGATACTTTGCTTTTATGGGAATAGCGAAATAGAGTCTGAATTCCGTGTTAGGAAATAGAATTGCAAATGCAGTCATGATACCAAAAACTCCACCTGAGGCACCAACCATTGGTGTTAAAGATTTAGTCAAGTACGACTCTAATGTAGGCGTAACCATGATTTGGTTATCAGTTAAATAGGCATTAATATTATCTATTAGACCATTATTGACATTTAGTTTATTTTCTAAAAAATAGTTGAATTGTTCAAGGTTCATTTGCGAAGCAAGTTCTCTTTTAAGTTGCATGATATCCATGAAGCCAATCATGTTGTAAAGGGCAAATGAACCCATTGCACTAATTAAATAGAAAATAAAAAACCTTTTGGCGCCCCATAGATTTTCTAGGTAAGCACCTAGCATCACAAATAGCCACATATTAAAAAATATGTGTAAAAAGTTACTGGTGCTGTGCATGAAAAAATGAGTCACCAATTGATAGGGTTCAAAAAATGGCGAATTGACATAATGCGCGCCAAGTGTCATCTCTAAATTAATTCCTTGATACTTGAGAATTAAACTTGCAACAAAAAAAGCAATGTTGAGAAGTAAGATATTTTTTGTGACCTGCGGTAGATTTTGAAACATAATTAGAATTTTTTTGCAAGTTGGTCAAATCCAAGCGTAAACATAATTGATTTGCCATTAGGGGTAATACTATGTTGTGGACATTGAAAAAGAGATTCTATAAAATGCTCCACTTCTTCTAGATGTTCGATTTTAAAATTTTTAGACCCAAATTTGGCCAATTTAGTAACCAAAAAATGTGCAATATCACCTTGCTCAATATTACCAAAGGCCGCTGCATTGGTTAGGTCGTCTAGACAGCTATCTAAATCTGCTTCAGTAAGTAGGGTGGGCGCTGCTTCTAGGATAAGCAAGTTTTCTTTGATTTGAAAATGAAAACCCAATTGATTCCATAAACTTTTTTGACTTTGCCATGTCAGTTTGGCTTCTTTTTCGAGTGGTTTTTCTATGGCAAAAAGTAGGGTCTGAGACTCCAAGGGTTGTGAAACGAATTGCTGCATTAATTTATCAAATAGGATTCTATATTTTGCTCTTGGTACATCTATAATTAAAAACCCTGATTTAATTGGATTGATTAAGTACCTTTCGTGAAGTAAGAATTGATGGCTCATCGATGAGGATTCGAAGAGTAAATTTTGATCTATTTGTTTTTGCTCAGTAATTTGATAGAATTGCTGCCAATCCTCCTCCTTAGTCTTGGAATTCCCAAATCCAGATTGCTGCAATGCAGGACTATAATTTTTTTTGTGTGATTGGTCTTGGTTTTGGGCGCTGTTGAAAGGGTTGTACGATAGATCAACATCAATCTGAGGCAATATTGGTTCAGATTTCCTTATGGAGCTTGGAACATCAAATGCACTTTGTGCTTCAAAATCGAGTGTTGGGAAAATATTGTGTTTTCCAAGAGCTTGTCTTACACTACTCAATAAAATGGAATAAATGAAGCGGTCTTCTTCAAATTTTATTTCTGTTTTGGTCGGATGTATATTCACATCAATTTTATGTGGATCTACTTCTAGAAAAATACAATATGAGGCAAAATGTTTTTCACTAATTATGCCATTATAAGCCTTCGAAATGGCATGGTTAAAATAGGAATCTTTAAAAAAACGGTGATTGACAAATAGATATTGCTCACCCCTACTTTTTTTTGCTAGGCTGGGTTTCCCAATATAGCCCTGAATGCGAACAATATCGGTTTGCTCCTCAATGGGTACAAGTTTTTCGTTGCTTCCTTTCCCAATTATGGTGGAAAGTCGCATTCTCAAGTTTGCAATTGGTAAGTTGAATATATCTTGCGCGTTGTGCTTGAAAATAAAATGTATGTCAGGATGTGCAAGAGCAACGCGTTCAAATTCAGTTTGGATATGGCTCAGTTCTATTGCATCGCTTTTTAAAAAATTCCTTCTAGCAGGTACATTATAAAACAGATTTTTTACTTCAATCGAAGTTCCTAAATTGCAAACAACTTCTTTTTTGCTTGTTATTTTATTTCCTTCAATTTCTACTT